>SDBS01003188.1_pt1 | contig 16051 bp, 13 predicted proteins | sample 2277091 | NCBI WGS metagenome assembly SDBS01 (sample SAMN10404972, study PRJNA504765) | marine sediment metagenome | isolation source: marine sediment core GS10_PC15, 163 cmbsf | place: Arctic Ocean: Southern Knipovich Ridge | collected 2010 | reverse complement strand
TTGCCCCGGATGGGAGTGTATAAGATGGCTGAGAAGCATCTTTGTTTTTCGCGGGCAGTTCTCGATACGGTCCCACATCTTTCTCACAAAACGCTCGCCCATGACGACATGCCCTTCCAGCCTGCTCTCGTCCGCATAATCGATAATCGTGGATACCGTGAATTCACGGATTTTCCCGACATCATGGAGCAGCGCCGCAACGATAAGCAGGTCACGGTTGAGTTCGGGATGCTGTCCTGCCGCAAAATCGCACAGTTCGGTAACTCCGACAGTATGTTCAAGCAGTCCGCCTAAATATGGATGATGCCAGCGTTTGCCGCCCGGGCTGCGGATGAATTCCTCCATGAATTTAGCTTTACCGAATATCGAATCCGCAAGTTCCTTTATAAATGGATCACTGAGGCTCCCGATAAACGATTCGATCTGTGCTTTCAGGTCGTCGATATTTTTAGGAGTGGATTTAAGAAACGAGTCGGGATCATGTTCCCCCTCCTCTGCCGGGCGGATTTTTTCGATACGAACCTGCGGTTTGTCACGGTATGAACCCAGGAGACCCTTGACTTTCACTACCGAACCTTTTTCAATCTGTTCCCTGAGTTCTTTGGCGTCATTCCAGACCACCGCCGGAAGGCTGCCGGTTTTATCAGACAGTTCAAGCTCGAGTCTGAAGAGGCCGTCGGTCTCTTTCAGTTCGCACCGTTTGAGTGCATAGTAACCGACAAATTCATCACCTTCATTGATTGCTTCGATCAAAACACTTTCATCCATGTTACATCCTTATGATTTTATTTTCTGTAATGATTATTGATAATTTACGGTCATGTTTTTCGATGGGGACATGTTCGACCTCCTGAAATGCATACGCGAATCCGACACTGAGGCAATTACACCGGCTGAGCAGGGAATCGTAATAACCTGCACCGAAGCCGATCCTTCCGCCGTTACGGTCGAATGCGAGCAGTGGAACGATTACCATATCGAGACGGTCCGGGTTGACTTCTTTGGCAGGATCATAATCAGGCTCCATGACGCCGAATTTCGAAAGTTTCAACTCATCGAGCGAGTGAATGCGAATACCGCTGAGGTTATGTGCGCCGGGCATGCATTTGGGAACGATTACACTTTTCCCCTGACTGAACATGTCATAGATTAAACCGAGAGTATCAACCTCGTTATTGACCGCGGAAACATAGATATGAACAATATTAGATGTTTTCCATTCATAAAGCGTTTCGCATTTCTTTTTTATGGAAAGGCATGAAGTACGGTACATGTTAACATCTATCGCTTCACGGAGAGATTTCATCCTCGTGCGAATGCGGTGTTTTTCTTGTGCTGCATTTCCTGAACTCATAGCTGCCTGCATAGTGAATTAAGGTGGAAAATACGTCAAATTGGAAATCGAATATTTCGCTGATATAATATGTTTTTTTAATAAATTTACCTTAAATTGGTTCAGTACCAGTATGGGATTATATTATTCATTTAATATGTTTGACGCCAGTTCTCAACATATTTCACATTATACCATATAAAAAATGCTTGCCTTTTCCAACATAATTTTTTATATTCTTCGTTTGTTAAGGGCCCATAGCTCAGTGGTTAGAGCCACCGGCTCATAACCGGTTGATCCAAGGTTCAAATCCTTGTGGGCCCACCATTTAGTGGATGCCGGAAATAATCGGCGATTTTCCTTAATCGACTTACAACAAAAAGAATGTTATTGACGTTATGCTGGGGCGATTAGCTCAGTTGGTTAGAGTGCGGCGCTCACATCGCCGAGGTCACTGGTTCGAACCCAGTATCGCCCACCATAGTTTACGGAACAGGAGGTATAGTGCTCTTAACTATTATTACTATGAAAGGACTACATTTCATTGTGGCACCCTCAGATTTGAAGAGAACACCTCCGGTTTTATTGAATTAATTTTGCATCTTACATCGATGCATTTTTTTTTGCATATTTTCGGTTCGGAGTTTATTTATGGTAATGATTCGCGAAGTGATGGACATCATGGAAAAATGGGCTCCATCATCACTCGCAGAAACCTGGGATAACACAGGACTCCTTGTCGGTGAATCCGCAAGTGAAATATCTCATATAATCATCGCTCTCGATGTCACAGAAAAAACATTGCGCAGTGCTGAGAAAAATGGCCCCGCTCTGGTTATATCACACCATCCGCCGATTTTCAAGCCGCTCTATAACTTTACATCCCGCAATTTATCAGCGAAACTAATAAAACATGCCCTCAAGCATGATATAGCCCTGTTTGCGGCTCATACAAATCTTGATCAGGTTTCAGGTGGAGTGAGTTGGTCTCTTGCTGAAATCCTGGGGCTCAATTCCATTTCTTTTCTTTCATCCGGTACCGCAGGCCTTGTAAAGTTTATAACCTTTGTTCCGCCTGAATATACCGACAAGATACTCGAAGCTGCGGGTTACGCCGGCGCCGGTGTAATCGGAGAATACAGTTTCTGCTCTTTCACCACTGCGGGAACGGGAACATACAAACCATCTGAAAACGCCGATCCTTTCGAGGGCAAACCGGGCGAACTTTCACGGAGTCCTGAAAACCGTATAGAAATGATCGTTCCCGAACCCCTTATATCACAAGTCATAGAAGCAATCCATAACGTTCATCCTTACGAGGAAATGGCGTATGACATTATTCCTCTTCGCGGTAAACACAAGGCATTTGGATATGGTGCGGTCGGCGAATTCGAAACCCCCATGAATCAGGGAGATTTTCTCGACCATATTACCCGGACACTCGACATAGAGGCTTTGCGGACATCCTCTGGAATGGATAAACCGGTACAGAAGGTTGCTGTAATGGGTGGCAGTGGGGGAAAATTTATTGAAACGGCAGTAGATTCATGTGCTGATGCATTTGTTACCGGTGATCTTGGATATCATGATTTTATGACATATAATGACGATATCCTGCTCGTAGATGCGTCGCACAAAGCCACTGAACTTCCTGTATTGGAAAAAATCAGGGAACGGTTCATGTCTTCATCAATTAGCGAACATATTGCTGTATCAATCGATAAGGGACAATGATATAACAGAATATAGCGTGATATGATTAATAATTTTACAGAACACGATTTCATGTGCAGCGGACCAACATCAAATACGTGAATAGGTTTTATTTATATAATGATTTTTTCTGTTTCTTACTTTTAGCTGCTATATGGAGGGAATAAAATATGAAAAATGACCTGATTAAACTTCTTAACGCTCAGGAAATCGATCTTGAAATTGATAACCTCATGAGATCGAAAAAAGAATACCCAAAGCAAATGGAAGCGTTAAAGAAAGAAATTGAGGATATTCGACAAACTGTTGACGAAAAAGTAAAACGGTTCCAGGAAATCGAAAAAAACAGACTTACAATTGAAGCCGAAATTGAAGCCGAACGAGAGATTTTTGACAAAAAGGGAAAAAGGCTTCTCGAAACAAAGAACAACAAGGAATATACTGCTGTTCATAATGAAATTGAATTAGCGCGGGAACGAATAGATTCACTTGAAACTGAAGACCTCGAGCTCATGACGGAACAGGATACTCTTGCTCCGGAAATCAAAGAACTGAAAAAAAATAAGAAAGTAACGGAAAAAACCAATACAGCACAAATTAAGGTTATTCAGAAAAATTTCTCCTCAATTGAAACCGATATTGCCGGTTTTGAAGATAAAAGACAGAAAGAATTAGATAATATCGATAACAGCAGGGGTCTGACAATATATTACAGACTGAGAAAAGGGAAAAGCGGAATCGCTGTAACACGGGTGGACAAAGGGAAACTAACATGCAGGGGTTGTTTTAAACAGTTACCTCCGCAGAAAATCCTCGAAATCAGGCGAGCACAGAAAATAATACTGTGCGAGAGCTGCGGTCGCATACTGGTATGGGATTCGAGAGACGAAGAATAATTCCCGCAGTGTATCAGGGCTTTCCCCTGATGGTAAACTCCTGTCCGGCGTCTTACGGCTTCACAGGTTGATAATATAGAATACCACTCGATGAGAATTTAAGGTGGACAACGTGATACCCCGGCTTGACGGGCGTTGAGAATTATAATTTATCATTCAGCGATGCATGGTATTGTTTTAAATCGAGAAATTATGTCTTCATAATAGTTCAGGTTATCGGCTCTAACAATTATGCGGTCCGGGGAAACAGAATGGAAGAGAAAAGAAAGTGTAAAAGATTCAATATTGCATCCTTTGCGGAAACAGAAGTATACGCTTCGATCATCAACGATGAAAACAAAGAATTGGACCGGGATAATTATATTCCCCAGTCGTTTTTCATGGTATATGATCAAAACACGGAGAATGTTGTCGGGCACCTTCTGGATATTTCAGTCAAAGGCCTTATGATAATCGGTGAAATTCAATTTGCACAAGATACCTGGTATCAATTTTACCTGAATTTTAGCCCACTGTCAGGCTATGAACTCCAGAAGCCGTTCGATCTCAGGTGTGCATGGATGAAAAGCACCGCAAGCAATGAGTATTTCATTGCCGGTTTTGAACTTATAAAAGCCGACCCGGAACATATTCAGATAATCAAACAATTGATTGAACGGTTCGAACCCCCGAACCGACCATCGTTCTGAGAGTACTAACGGACAATACGAAATCCTACATGAGGGCCTGTATATGTCTCGTTATAGCTACTTCGTTGAGCGGTACGGCTTAGCTCGGGATTGTTAATCCAACCTCCGCCACGTTTTACACGTACTGTCCCGGAAAACGGCCCTGTCGGGTTATCAGCGCTTCCTTCCTCATACGGTCCATACCAGTCATGACACCATTCCCATACATTCCCGCTCATGTCATATAATCCGAAAGGATTGGGCGGATAACTGCCGCAATCGACAGGGTGGCCGTTATTTGACATAATGTTTGCTTTTGTTATAGCTATTGTCCCGTCATCGGTTCCATATTCGTAGTTTTGTCCACCCTTTGCCGCATATTCCCATTCCGCTTCTGTCGGTATATCGGCACCATAAAACAGGGCATAAGCCTTGGCTCCGAACCATGCCACACCGACAACAGGCCAGTTTTCTTTCCCCGGTTCGACACTGAATGCACCATCAGTGTAATCGATCCAGCATTTGTTGTCCTGATCTAAATCAACCGATAAATCAATATACTCTTCCCCGCTGAACAAACCGGCCGTTCCCACAACACTACCGCCCGGGGCAACTTCGATATCACCGTCAGAAATTGTATCGTTCAGGTATATACTGTATTGCTCGTTGGTTATCTGTTTGACACTCATGTCATAAGAATCAAGAGTAACCGTGTGAACCGGCTCTTCATCTTACAATCCGTCTTTAGAACCCATCTGAAAACTGCCGCCGGGTATTAATGCCAGAACCAGTCCATCCGGAAGCCGGGTCGGCTTGACCGTTATGTTTCTGTTTTTATCCGATTTTACATTATTATAAGAGATATAATTAGGTGTAAATTTATGGCCCGGTTTCGACGGGATTATCGAGTAATTACTACCGCATATTACTGTAAACGAATACATGTCTCCGTCGTCGACTATTTGAACCTCGTCCGCATCTCCACCCAAAGTAACCATCACATAATCCGAGCCGGTAATCGTTCCTGTAAGAACAAACGTAATGAGAGCGGCGGAAAAATCCTGCCCGCCATTTTCCACAATGGCGTTAAACAGATGAACGGCCGGTTTAAACTCATAGCACTCCGTTACAGGTGTCACCGTATAACTGCTGCCACAGGCAACAGTAAATGAGTAGCTGCCGCCGTCATCGACGAGCAGACTATCGGTTGCATCGCCCTCCAACCTCACCGTAACACCGTCGATACCGGTTATTGTACCGGAAATCGTAACGAAAATCTGAGCAGCGGAGAAATCCTGCGTTCCATCCGCCATTAAATCATCGAATACTGCATCGGCCGGTGTTATTTCATAGCAGGGATGTGAAGCTGTAACCGTATAGCTGCCACTGCAGGCGACTGTAATCGAATAATTTCCGCCTTCATCAACCGTTAAGCTTTCTGATGCATCTCCGCTTAAAACCACTGTCACACTGTCAGCTCCGGCCACTGCGCCTGAAATCGTATAGGTGATCTGAGTAGAGGTAAAATCCTGTGACATATCTGATATAACATTTTCGAATGTATATCCAGCAGGTGAAAATTCGTAACAGTCTTTTGCAGGAGATACTGTATAGCTGCCTCCTCTCGGTACTATAAATGAATAGCTCTCACCATCATAAACTATCCGGCTGCCTTCGGCATCTCCGCTCAACACAACGGTAACACTGTCTGCACCAACAATTTTGCCTGACAGTGTGTACCAATCTTGCGTAAGGATAAAATCAACCGCAGTTTTCTGTCCGTCTGATACCATCACAGTCTTCGGGCCGTCCGAAGTATAACCATCAAGCGCCACATCAACAGTGTATTCACCGACAGGTTTATCGGATATCGTTGATGGAGTAACCTTTCCGGTAACAACACCACCGATTAATATCTTTGCTCCGGAAGGTGTGGAGGTCACTTCAATACTGCCTTTCAGTTGTGTCAATGTAAATGACACCTGAGCAGTCTGTCCGTCTGCTACCTGCACAGTCTTCGGGTCGTCAGATATATAGCCCCCGAGCGACACATCGACTGTGTATTCACCGACAGGTTTGTCAGATATCGTTGATGGAGTAACAGTTCCTGTATCGACACCGTCGAGCAGTATCTTCGCCCCGGCCGGTGCGGAAGTGACTTCAATACTGCCAAACAATGGTGTCAGTGTAAATGAAGCCTGAGCAGTCTCGCCGTCCGATACCGTTACGGTCTTCGGGCCGTCCGATACATAACCATCGAGCGACACATCGACTGTGTACTCAATGGCAGGTTTGTCAGAAAATGTGAACGGTGTAATCTCGCCGGTATCGACACCATCGAGCAGTATCTTCGCCCCCGAAGGTGCGGAAGTGACTTCAATACTGCCAAACAATGGTGTCAGTGTAAATGAAGCCTGAGCAGTCTCGCCGTCCGATACCGTTACGGTCTTCGGGCCGTCCGATACATAACCATCGATCGACACATCGACTGTGTACTCAATGGCAGGTTTGTCAGAAAATGTGAACGGTGTAACCTCGCCGGTATCGACACCATCGAGCAGTATCTTCGCCCCCGAAGGTGCTGAAGTGACTTCAATACTGCCAAACAACTGTGTTAGTGTAAATGAAGCCTGAGCAGTCTCGCCGTCCGATACCGTCACGGTCTTCGGGCCATCCGATGTATGACCGTCGAGCGACACATCGACGGTGTACTCAACGGCGGGTTTGTCAGAAAACGTGAACGGCGTAACCTCGCCGGTATCAATTCCGTCTAACAGTATCTCTGCCCCTGGTGGTGTAGATGCGACTTCAATACTTCCCGTCAACTGTGTCAGTGCAAATGCAACATGAGCAGTCTGGCTGTCCGATACCGTTACGTTCTTCGGCCCGTCAGATCTATAACCCTCGAGCGACACATCGACAGTGTACTCACCGACCGGTATATCGGTGAACGTGATAGGAGTAACCTTGCCGGTATCGATTCCGTCTAACAGTATCTTCGCTCCGGCCGGTGTAGATTCGACTTCAATACTTCCCGTCAACTGTGTCAGTGAAAATGCAGCCTGAGCAGTCTGGCCGTCCGATACCGTCACGTCCTTCGGCCCGTCAGATGAATAATCCTCGAGCGACACATCGACGGTGTAGTCGCCGACAGGTTTATCAGTGAACGTGTAAGGAGTAATCTCTCCTGTATCGATTCCGTCTAACTGTATCTTCGCTCCGGCCGGTGAGGAGGTGACCTCTATATTACCCAATAAAGCCCTGAAATCCTGAGTTTCATCGGATATGACATCAGAGAATTCTAAATATTCGGGCGAAAACCCATATCCTTCCTTTGACGGTGTAACTGTATAGCTGCCACCCTCAACGACCGTGAATGAATAGATTCCGCCATCATTCACAACCTGACTCTCCGCAGCATCGCCGCTAAGGGTGACCGACACTTCGCCGGTACCGGAAACTGTTCCCGAAACAGTATAGGTATTCTGTTCTGCCGGGAAATCGTGGGTCTGGTTCGACGATAAATTGTCAAAGGTTATGTCGGCCGGGGTAAAGGAGTAACCGGCTTTTGTCGGCGTTACGGTGTAATTTCTTTTTTCCAATACAGTAAACGAGTAACTCTCGCCGTCATTAACCGTCAGACTGTCATTTGCATCTCCGGTTAAAAAGACGGTAACACCCGATGTTCCGGTTACAGTGCCTGAAAGGGTGTACTTTTTGAGTTGGGTCGTCAGTATCAATGAAATAAATGATTCCTTATCACTTTCAATGATGACATTTGCTGTAGAACCTGACCAGGTCAGTTCTTGTGCACTGTTATAACAATTGACTTCGACCAGATACCCACTCGCTGCCCTGACCATCACTTCCCCGGTTACCAGATTATCGCTAACATTAAGCGTATCGGTTTCCGTGCCGACAGAGTCGGTAAAAGTTACAACCGCCAGTATCGTCGATCCCGTAGTCCATGAGGGTACTTCTATGCCTTCATCATCATAAGTACATTCGATAATTGCTATTCCTGGCCTTTGATTATCAAGCAAATTCCCGGAATCACCACCGCATGACAGGGCAAAAAGTACAATCAGCATTATGCACAGTAACGTTCGCACGGTTATTCTCCTCAGAAATATTTACAGTTTACTTTTTATTTTCCCATACACAAATCTATGAAACTTTATAATTTTGCTACCTCACATACATGAAAATATAAGAATTATCACTGAAAAAAAATTATTTATTTCTACCGCAACTTAAGCTTTAAGTGTGTAATGAAGCCATTAACTTTTAAAATCATTTCTCACTCTGTTGCATCAAAGCGAGGGTGAAATAAATATTGACGGACAGGAATGTCCGTCCTACTTCCCGCTTCGCTGCGTTGCATCCTGCTGCGACACAGCGTGGCGAGCCGCACGGCGAGCGCAAAGGTCAGACATTCTTGTCTGACACGTATAATTGTCATTTTACCCTGATTCGCTGCGTTGCATCGCAACGAGCGCAAACGTCGAGGAATTCTTTCGATTAAACGCTTTGGTCAGGAGGTTCCCGTTGTGTTTCAGTTTCCAATGAATACTGATTGTGCCAGTTTAAATACCGGAATAAATACCGGATTCAGTACATAACTCAATATGGGGATATTCAGCACCCACTCAGTTACTATCATTCCGAGAAATATCTTCGGCACCACCCTCATGGCTTTAACATACACGGTAAGCTGTTCACCTTTGAGAAAAGCCATGACAATCCGGGAGCCGTCGAGAGGATATACCGGCAGAAGGTTGAAAACAGCGAGCCCGATATTTATCATGAACAGTATGTAAAGAAATGCCCAAAGCATCGATCCCTGTTCCACAATCCCAAAACGGAATAATAATCCGGTGAACGCCGCCATGATAATGTTCGACAGAGGGCCTGCAGTGGCGACAATGGCCATGCCTTCGATGGGATGGGCAAAATTCATGGGATTAACCGGTACCGGCTTTGCCCAACCGAACGGGCCGAACAACAGCATTAAAGCACCAAATGGATCGAGATGTGCCAGAGGATTCAAAGTAAGCCTCCCCTGTTTTTTTGCAGTATCATCACCGAGTATACCGGCAATATACCCGTGGGCAAGCTCATGTACTGTGAGCGCTATCACAATTGCCGGAATTCTTAGTATCATAATTGTATTCATGGAATATATCTTTCTGTGGTAATTTTCAGAGCATTGATCGAACACATATCGAAGCGGTCGACCAGATTATATCTGCTGGAAGGTGATTCTCACAGGTCGAATCTAACAGAAGATTGGTATGTGCAGAAAATTCATCATCTTTTTTCCAGAGAATCACCGTTACAGGGATTCTCGGAAAGGGGAAAAATCTCATTGAAGCATCACCATAGTTCAGCTTTTCACCACCGATGTCCTTTCCCCGCACAAGAAAACTATCGGGATCTTCGCCATACTTTTCTGCAAACTCATTAAGCGGAAGCACGTGCGATCCTTTTACATAAATCTGGCCGCCGGTCAGACGGTCGGGTTTAATCAGATTTCCGGAAAGCGGAATATTCTGTGCATTTATCAGATAAAAAAGGGCGGATAGTTTCACATGAGGCATACGATCATCGGGAATGAGGCCGCATTCCGGGCAATTGACTGTTATTGCGGCATCTTTCGGAGTAATTGACATTGTACACGCAAATGATTTCAATGTATATGTACTTGATACATCATTATAAGTGACCAGTGATCTGTTACACACATCAACAGGATCGAGGCCTGTCAGTATGTCCCATGCCTTGTTTTCGCCGTTTATCATAACACTGTTTTACTATCGATAAGTAATGAATGGAGCTTAACAATTATTTAACATACCGGGGATTGTGATTGACCGGAAAAAACAGTAATCGATTCAGCTCAGATATTTTTTGGTTTCCTTTATATCCTTTATCGAACCGCACAGGAACACTTTGTCCCTTCCGTTTAAAACAGTATCACCTCTCGGAATGATAAACGAATTCGTGGAATCTTTAAATATACAGGTAATATTGATATGTTGGGGGAATCCTTTCAATGATGCTAATTCCGCAACTTTCTTACCCGCACATTCCGCGCCTTCAGGGATCATGAAATTGCAGATTTCGATGTTGCCAAAACTAATAACCGTCCGCAGTTCCGGGCTTTCGATATTGAGCATAATCTGATCGATGAGGAGTTCAGTGCCTCTCGATATATTTCTCACTCCGACCGTCTTGTACACATTCTCAAACTTGGGATCGTTCATCTTCACAATAACCTGTGACACTTTGTAGTGTTTTGCGAGCATTGCAAACGCCAGGTTGTCAGCGTCGTTTCTCATGGTTGCCACCGCAACATCACAACGGTCAATGCCGGCGCTTTCCAGGGTCTCGATATCTGTGGCATTACCGTTTATAGTAACCGTACCGAAACTGGCATAGATTTCCTCGCACGCCACAGGATTTTTATCAATAACCACTACATCATGTTTTTGCTGGGTTAACCGCTGCGCCAGGCCTTTTCCGGTCAAATCCGCACCGCATATAATTATATACATTGTACGCTCCGTGTTTTAAGAGCTGTGAAAAAGCCAGCTTTCAGCTATCAGCATTCAGCTCAAATAAAGTTACATAAATCAATCGACTTAATATTATTGTAATTGCAATATAAACAATTTAAAAGTGTTGGCCTTTGTCGAAAAGCTGATAGCTGATAGCTGATAGCTGACAGCTTAGCCTTGTGTGTTTTTCACAAGACTTTTAAATTCGCTGCAATTACTTCCATGCTTTATAGCTGAAAATAATTAGTATCGGCAGTATCTCGAGACGTCCCGCTAACATACCGAAAATATAAGTCAGTTTGACAATTATAGGAAGCTCCGACATCTGCTGGACACTGATATAACAGGGGCCGATGTTCCCAACCGCCGAAAACATACCGGATAATGCCTCCCAGCTCCCAAGATCGGTGAAATATGCAGTAATAAATCCACCTGTCAGCAACAGAAAAAGCCAGCCGAAAAAGAGGCCGGTTATTCGCTTCAATTCGGTGTCTGGCACAATTCTGCGGTCTATAACCACCTCGGACAATGCCTTTCTCGGCAGACGAAGTTTCCTTATCTGAACAGTGAAAGCCTTGAACAATACTGTAATCCTCAGAACTTTTATTCCGCCGCCGGTTGAGCCGACACACCCTCCGATCAGCATCATAATCAAAAATATCTGCTTCGACATTGCCGGAAAATAAGGATCGTTAATATCTGTCGTACCATAGCCGGTAGTAGTGAGAATCGAGACCACGGTAAAAACCGATGTCCTGAATTCCTCCTCTAAACGGCTCAGTGACAGACTCGTGATATGCTGATGACGGTCGAGGAGAATCAAAATTGTCGAAACGAGAATTATAGCAAGGAAATACTTCAGTTCGGAGTTGTTTTTCACATCTTTGAACTTGCCAGTCAGAATCTTGTAATGCAGCAGAAAATTGATTCCGCCGAGAATCATGAAAAAAGTAAAGACATATTCAATCGCCCTGTAATGAACATAACCCGCTCTGCGGAAATAATCTATGCTGGTATTGTAGGTGGAAAACCCTCCTGTCGAAAGCGTCGTAAACGTATGGCAGAATGAATCGAATAAGCTCAATCCAAGAATCTTGAGTATGATAATTTCGCATACGGTAAAGGCCGCATAGATTGTCCAGAGTATAACTACGGTATTGAATATGCCGGGTGTGGGACGTGATGAATCGATTTTATGCGACTCTGCAGAGTAAAGCTGGAAATAAGTACTATTGGACCGGAACGTTATCGCAAGGAAAAAAGTCAATATTCCCAGCCCGCCGAGCCACTGAATAAAGCTCCTCCAGAAAAGAATGCTTTTCGGCAGTACTTCAATATCGGTGAATAGCGTTATCCCCGTAGTGGTAAGCCCGCTCACAGTTTCAAAATAGGAATCCAAAAAGCTCGATCCCGCTCCGATATAGAACGGCATACAACTGAAAAACGATAATACTATCCATGCCAGGCCGCATATCAGCATACTCTGAAGAAAAGTCAGAGTCCCCTCGACAGTACTTCGCTGTAATAAATATCCTATCGAAAAACTCATCAGGGAAGGAAGAAAGAATGCTTTTAAGAGTTCATATTCACCGTACAATAATATGATAATAATGGGTATTATTAAAAGAAAGCCCTGGATTACTAACAAGGAACCTAAAAGATGAAAAATTATTTGAGCGGTATGTGTGCTTTTCATTATTTACCAGAATTATTCATACACCTAAAAGAGCTGTGAAAAAGCCAGCTTTCAGCTATCAGCATTCAGCATTCAGCAAAAGACAAAACGAGAAAAAAGCAACTGATATGATTATTGTTATAACATATTGTAATTTAAATTCTTACTGCTTTGAAATTCTGTTAAATTAAAGAGCTGAACGCTGATTGCTGAGAGCTGACAGCTAAGCCTTGTTGTTTTTCACAAGGTTTCCAAAAGCCTTTTAATTTCACGGGCGTGTTGTTCGCGTTCTTCTTTTAATCTCATCGCCCTTTCGTAAATATCGCCGGAAAAAGTATCGGATTTTTCACGTGTACCGTCCGATATGATAACAGACTGATCGTCAGCAGGCCGGCGAAAGGATGTATGCTCTTTCGGTGCACCGGTTATAATTTTCTTCCGTTTTCGCGGACGGCGTTTATATCTCTTGAATTTCAACAGGTACAAAAATAATACAAATGCAGCCCCAATAATAAGTAAATATTTAATCTGTGAAAGAAAAGGGCCGAATCCCGTCGTTTTTATTGCCGGTTTTTCATCCTCTTTGACTGCACCATCCCTCTTTTGTTCGATGAAATCTACAACCGGCATGGAGGAAGGAGCATCCGCTGGCCACTTAGAATGATGGGAGCCAACCACTGCAATTGCCGGTTGAGGGGTGCCATTGCCTCCCAGAGGGCGGGGGCGTCGTCAACCAGATGAAAGGCCCTGGTGTTGGGATAGGCGGGTATTTCGTAGCCGTAGTAGATGACTCCAGTGGCGCCGTGCATCAAGGCCAGATAAGTCATAGCCTGTAGCTCGGTCACAGTAGGAATGCGTCCGGGGCCCTGGATGTCCAGGCTGGCGTCCCGATACCAGCCCGGGCCGGAGGCTTGAATGGCAGCCCACACCGGCTTGCGGCCCTGGACGGCTTGCCGGGCCGCGTCCACGACTTGGGCCAGCGCGGTTATGGGCAAATCGGGAATGGGTAGCGACCACGCCACAATTACATCGGCGAAATCGCTGTAGAAGCGCAGCCGCGACGGGGAACTGAGCGCCAGTATAGTTGGATGGGCGGGACTTATCTGCTGCAGGTCTTCATACAGCGTGGCCATCGTCACGGGGGATACGCTCTTCAGGTCGGGCCGCGGCAGCACAGACCAACCCAGCAGCGCCGGGCTAGCTCCGAACTTGGCCTGGAGATTGTTCCACAAGCTCCTCACCTCGGGAGCCCCACTGTCCAGAGACGGCGAGGAGACCACCAGGGAAAGACCTAACTCTTCAACCTTTTCAGCTAGAGCGTAACTGGCCCGGGGCGAGGGCACCACTACAAAATTGAAGCCGGCGGCGGCGATGCCGCCAAGGTCTTGGGACTCCGTTACGTAGTACAACCCGCGAGGCAGTATAGGCGCGCCCTGTACCCACAGGCGGTTACGGCTATCATAGCCCACTTGGCTGGGCGAGGGCATCAGCCGGCGTAACGGAAGCTGTATGGTTTGTTGGAGGTGAGGAGGGTCAAATTGGCCCCGTATACTCACCGTGTACTCCCCGGGCAGCATCTGGTCAAAGGGCAATTGAATGACAAAGCTATCGGGCGCCGGCCGACTAATTGCACCATTGTCCTCGGTCGCCTGCAGGTCTAGATCAGCGATCTGGGCCGACAATTTCACCCGCCGGGCCAGATCCTCGGCGGCGTTTATGCGTCCGACGATCTCGACGTGACGGATGGGGATATCGTCGAGTATGGTACCACGGAAGGCGGGCTGTACGACGTGGGCCTCAATCAGTCCAGGTGAGTGAACTTGTTGATGCTCGTATATATCCCCGGTTTCGGGGTCGCTGACGATAACTTGGATATCGTGCGGTCGGCCCAGGGGAAACCGGTACAGCAGGGACAGCTCCCCCTCGCCCTGAGCGGCGATCGTGACGTCTTGTTGGGCGCGCGCAGTTTTGCCCTTTTTGTCTCTAGCAACAAGCACTGTTCGCAGCCGCCGCTCGCGGTCGGTGTGGTTGGTCAGGCGCACAATAGTGCGGCACATGTTGGGAAGCTGATCCAGCATTCCGGCGGCTTGGACCTGGGCGGAGAGTTCATCGGGACTCGGGCGGAGCGCCGCCTTGTCTAGGTACAGTTGACCGCGACTGGTGAGGCGTACTACCACTATCACCTGCCGGGCCCCGCGCACGGGCTCAAAATACCACGACAACAGATTCCAGCCGGAAGAGGTGGGAATGTTCTGCGCCTCCGACTGTACACAGGGCGTCTGCCACTCGCGCGGCCGGAAGTCTTCGGTGAAAGACACCAGGGCGATCTGCGCCTGGGGCTGCTCGCGGGTGCGATAATAGCAGGTGAAGAGCAGCCGCCGCGTAGGCAGCTCCGCAATGTCCACCGGCGGGGAGAAGATGCCAAAGAGTATCGGTTCGGCCTTCCCCTCCAGCATCAGACAGTGGCGGCTCTGATACCCGCCGCTAACCAATCTGGCCTCCGCGTCGGATGGTTCGCCCCAGCCGTGGGTGAACCAGTTAGCGGCTCCGCCCTGCTCGTCGGGGCGTTCGAAATCGCCATTGGCCAGCAAATTGGCCGCCGCGGACGGCGAAAGCACCGTTGTCAGTAGGCTAAGTACTAGCAGTGAAGTTCTCAGCGCCGGAGAGCGGGTCATAGCTATGGTCCTCCTCGGATTATTAGACACCTGCGTTCACATGAACCAATTCGTCAATACTTGCTTAACTCCTCCGCTAGGGGAACAGTCACATAGATATAGCGAGTCAGCCGGCCCTTGGCAACGCGGGCCTGGTGGAGTATGCGCAGGCGCAGAGCTCTGAGGAGTTTATCCTGAGGCTGGGCCATTACCAGGGCCATGCGCTTCATCTGGGAGCGCAGGTTCAGTAGTACTGCACTATACAGATCCGCCTCTACCGGACCAAAGTGGCCATAAGGGAAATCCACTACGGCAGCAGTGAAGCTGCCCGTGATGGTGCGGGCGTCGGCGACTACAATGTTGCGGGGCAGATTCAGGGACTGCAAGTTCTCCACCGCACGCCCGGCGACTTTCGGGTTGGCGTCGGCGCCCACGGCCCGCACGCCCATGGCCAGCGCCTCGGCTACGACCGTGCCCACGCCACAGCAGGGGTCCAGCAACCGGTCACCCGGGGCCGCTACTAGATTGACTAACGCGCGGGCCACCTGAGCC
>SDBS01003187.1_pt1 | contig 16054 bp, 32 predicted proteins | sample 2277091 | NCBI WGS metagenome assembly SDBS01 (sample SAMN10404972, study PRJNA504765) | marine sediment metagenome | isolation source: marine sediment core GS10_PC15, 163 cmbsf | place: Arctic Ocean: Southern Knipovich Ridge | collected 2010 | reverse complement strand
GTGTCACATGTGATGCCTTGATACATGTGTCACCATTGATACCTAAGTATCAGCCCCGATACGTGTATCACTAGTGGTACGTTTATGGGCTCAAATATGATACCCCTCCACCCATGGGGTACTGGCACGCTATGTGCTATAGCAAGGACCATGCCAAGCCGTGTGTGTGGTACACCTACATTGCTTTCCTAGCTAGGATATGGGTGTACCCCACAGGCACACAGACATGTCGCACCTGTTACTGCTCAGCACACCTACGTGTAACCCGTTACTGGCCCGGCACAGTGTGGTACTGTAGTAGTGTTGCCTACACCATATCCTAGCTCAGATACGTGTGGCGCGTTCGATACACTGTGGCACAGGTGGCACGGGTTACATGTGGTGAAAGGGGGGTGGTTGTACTAGCATGGATGGAAATGGGGCCCCATGTAGGTGGAAAGAGGTTCCCCATCCTGGCTTTACCACTTTTGTGAAACTAAATATATTTTATAGAATTTACAGAGAACGTAATACGTAGATGACTATGTAATGCCCCAATAGACTGCTGACAATAACTAACACATATGAGCCCACTAAAGCCCCTACAAGCCTCAGTACTGATTTGAACCACTGAGGCTTCATATTACCCTCCTATCGTACAATTCCACAACATCCATAAAGTAATGACATTTGTTATAATCAAAACTACTATAAATCCTGCAACTATATCATCGCTCACTCTATCCTCCAAACCACCCGTACTGCTCTATACCTATGTTTAGGCCGTACACAACAATTATAGCAACTACTACTGTTAAGCCTAGTTTCATTGAATTATCAAATGGGTCCTTTTTGAACCAGTTCTTCGCTCTTTGCCATCTTGTAAGGGGGACTGCTGGATACAGAGTTTCTAGCTGCCACAATAGGCCCTCAGGCTCTTGCATAGGTTCAATAGGTTTCATATTACTCCTTCTCATTTTAGATAACATACAAACTTCTAGCTCCTCTAGCCTCTAGAGCATCTATGTCAAATTCCCCATCATTATCGTCTACTTCAGGAGGATCCATTCCTAGCAGTTTAAAAGCAGCAATTAGTGAAGTGTTCATATCTCCTATATGGTCACATAGTGCAGCTGCTCTGGTTAGGTGTAAAAGTAATTCTTCTGCTGTCACACTACACTCCAAACAAATATTACATAATGAGTATATGCCCAAACTACTAGACCCACCCCTATTGCATACATAAAGTATTTCACAGTACCTCCATAAGTCTCAGAAACATCATAATAACGTAGATGAATGATATCGCATATATAACCTTAATTATCTTGTACTTCATACTATCCTCCGTGTACTTCTTTCAAATGTTCGTGATGCTCGCCAGGATTTGCACTGTGGTGACCAGCAGTATTACAGCACTCTAGATTACACTGTACTTTCATAGGCCTTCCTTCCTTGTCTGTAGTCCAGTGCCAACAGTATAGAGGAGTATTACGTTTAGGGCACTTTGGGCAGGCCCAACATCCTGAGACTCTTTCTTGGTTAGTGCAGGTTGGCATGTCATATTACTTCCCCAAGGCTGTTATGAAGGTATAGAACGTCCAGACAAACAAGCTGTACGAACTAATGAACGCAGTAATCTGAGCCGTAGCCTTATCCATGTTGTCTATTATGACTGCAAGAGACACAAGTCCAAAAATCAAAAATGCTACTACAAAAATTGGTATAAACATATTACTCCTCCCAAGGCCACAGTCCTGAACTCTTCAATCGTCTCATTGACTCTAGACAATGATCAAACGGCCTACGGGTTGTACACTCGGCCATCCAATCTTTACTTGCTTGAGTATGCTCTCCTGCTATTGGTTTAGCTTGAGCATGTGAATGGTATACAAGAGATGTTCCTAGGCAGAGAGTTATTCCGACTATTAATAGAAGTATTACTGTTAGCTTTTTCATAGTCCAGACGCCAGTAATACGCCTCCTGCTGCTAGGAATATTAGTGCCAAAACATAAAAGGACAACAGCCAATCCACCTCTCTATTTAACCAAACAAACATTCTATACAATAGACAGCCTATAACAAACCCGCTCAGAATGCCACCGATAGAAAGTATTATTGTCGAAATCATTCCTCATACCCCAGCAAAGCTCTCAACCCCAGCCAACCGACTAGAGCCACAAAGCCTACCATAACCAACAGGTACAGCCCTGGCATGCCTACCCACCATGGCACAGTCAGCGCTGCCATGCAACCAAAGAATATTACGATGTCCCTCATGTTACCTCCAGAAAACGTAGTAAAGTGCTGACATCGTACCTACAACCACATAAAGCGGAATCAGCACTGGATATGCAAAAGGCAGTATTACAGCCAGCATAGTTAGAAAGAATGTTAGAAGTTTAACCACTTTGCCTCTTCCCGTTCCGCCAGCCTCTGCTTTAGCGGAGACAATGGTTCTGGTGTTTCACAAGCTGTACACTTGATACGATATGACTCTATTGCCTTATTGCAGTTTTTACAATTTGTCATTTCATTCCCCTAAACACTTTTCCATTTATACGATTGCTATCTAAAAACTCATTTGTATCATTTGCCTCAAAGACCCTAGATACGTACACGTTGGAACGAAGATAGTTTCCCTTTATCTTACAATCCTTTACGCATAAATTGGTGATAAAAAGGCTTTTCTCAACCCTACAGCTTTCCACAGTAATATTTGTACCCTCAAGAGTCAGCCGCCCAGATACATTGCATCCCACCAAACTCTCGCCATCATACAGCGTAATATCCCCTTCAAGGACTTCACTAGTCTGACAAGTCCTAGCCTGAAGCGGTTCAGTCCGTGATAACAAAAACTCCTTACTAGCCTTGTCAATCTCCAGATCCTTAAAGGGCCATAAGAAGTTTTTAATAGCAGCAAAAATGCTTCTAAACCAATTTAGTATTATTTTCATATTTATTCCTTTACCTTGCATACACAGAGTAGTGCCACTCTTTCCGAATTAGGAAAGATGTGGGCCTGTATTAATATGTGAGAAGGATGGGAGCACGTCAGTGATCCATCCTTAGGTCCCATCTCTGCCCTAGTTACGCAGGCTACCTCAGCCTCCACATGCATTTGCCGACAGTTCCTCCAGTGCTTGGAACTACACCAAGGGTCAGGCGTATGGTGTGCGCAACCTAGCAGTACGAAGGCAGTAACGAGTGGTAGTAGGTATTTCATGTGGATATCTTTGTGGGGCCTACTACGTTATAGACTACCATACCGTTTTTTAGATGAATAATGTCTCTCCCGCCACACCCCAGTGTACGGGTCAATTGAAAACAACGTACATCAAATTCCGACACTGCTGTAGGAACCACAAATGCTCCTGCTGGCTCACTCCATCTAGCTATAATTTCTCCGTCCATCACTAGTCTATGGTGGCGGAGAGACCGCTTATCCACCCACATACTGTAGATAACCAAGTGCTCAGCTTTCTTGGCCTTCAGAGCCGTAGGAAGCAGTACAAGGCCTGGAATGCCAATAAGGGCAGTCTTGATTATATTACGTCTATTGAATTTCACTCTAGAATCTCCGTTATGAATAAGGCAGTTCCAGCCGTACCAGCCAGTACCATTGAAGCCGTGAACAAGACCACGGAAGGGTGTACCAACCACAGACCTATAACAGCTAAAGCAGTCCAATAAACAATCACACCTATAAACGTAGTAGCCGAGACTATCAGAGCCACTAGTAGTACCTTTTTGAATATGTCAATAAAAGTCTTCACACTCCGCTCCTCGCATGAGTACATAGGGCACAGGCTCCTCCAGAACCGTCGTAAGGCTCTCCACAGCCAAAGCAGAAGTCTGGCTGCATGCTCTTTAGGGCGATCATAGCAGGGCTGTCCTCCTCACAATAGTCAGTCCATCCTAAGTTTAGGGTTACACCTATAGAATACGAAACAGGTAACTGATCTATCACTACACCGTTTACCTCAACAGGATCATAGTCTATAGCCTCTTCCCCATTCAGCATAACTTCAGGATGGTTTTCAAGAACCCTCACCACCTTCCTCAGCTCAACTATATGTTCTTCCAATGCCTTTTTCATAATCCCATCTTCTCCAGAATTCCTGAGGCTGAGACTGCTAAGCCATAAAATATACCTAACACAAACCCCAGCAATAATCCTCCTACGACTCTCATAGTGTAATACCTTTCGCAAACAATTTCAGAGTGGGAAGGCTACTGTGACTTTTACACTCCCGGCATGACCATACATCATAGTCACCGATTAGAGCGCTCTGTAGCCCGCTCAGGACCTTCTCTATGTCGCGGCTAGGGTAGGTGGCTATATGCCTTGACGGGTCCTCAGCGGTCTGTTGGTAGCCGCAAAGGGGCCTCCTGCCAAATCCAGGGGTGGGCATCGATACGTAGTGAAGTATCACCTTCTCCATCAGTGGAACCCAATACTCGTCTTCTCATCATCGGCAACATAGTCAATTGATGGACAGCCATCGGCGTCTTCAAAAACTTGCTCAGTAATACCTTCCGGCAACCAACCATTTTCTCGTGCTTTTTGATATACAGTAGACAGAGTGATCTTATCTCTGTCTTCCCACACAGGAGCTACATTCATATTGCCCATTAACTTGTGGTAAATAGTATATGCCTTATCTTCGTTTATAAAGCCAACATCTACACGAGCCGAGATTCTACCGGGGCGCAGGAGAGCAGGCTCTACTTTCACAGTTTTCTCGTTGGTGGTCACGATGACCCTAAGGTCAATCAAATCTCCAAGGATACCATCAGTAACATTTAGCAAAGTGCTGATGGCGCTTACATTGTCCATGCCCCTATTAAGAAGAACTCTATCCCCATCTTCAATAATAAATACAATCGAGTAGCCTTTATTAGATTCTTTAATTTTTAGCATGTGAGGAATGATATCAGGACTGCCGATGGCATCCACCATAGTAGCTGGAATCATTACAAAGCAAGCTGAAACCTCTTCTAACAAAGCCCGGATAAGATATGTCTTACCTGTCCCAGGAGGGCCACTCAAAATGCCCAATCTACCGGATGGAGACTTTGACTTCAGGTCAGCTACTAAACGCCTATATCCCTTTACTACAGCATCATCATAATTATCCTCATTAAGCTCTACACCACCCTTTCCAATATTGAAAAGCTCTAAACCACTCATGGTCTTTCCTAGCATATAAACTACGCCTTTGTTGGATGCCCTAGGCTTGAGCTTACCTTCAAATAGGTTGATGAGCTTTTCAAAGACTTCCTCATCAAGCGTACTGCCATCGACTTCCAACCAATCATCTGCCTTATCATTAACCGTTATATAACCATCTTCCCACACATAGTGTCTATAGTAGCTCCTCTTCTCTTCACTAGAGTAATATGTGTGAACTATATTTGTACCGATAATATCCTCTAATTCTTCTTTCAAAGAATTCAACACTTCAGGATCATTACAGCCTGAATGATCTATTTCATATATCGTTTTGTTAGAGTTAATGGCCCGCCTAGCAAAAACCCCCTCCGCCCATTTAGCAAGGCTACCAGAGTTGCTCAGTACAGGTACATCAATTTCGTCTTTCCAGTTCAGTCCCTCTTCCATGTTCCCTCCAAGCGTTTAGTCCGTAGAAGTAATATCTTTCATTTCGAAGTAGATGTCAAGTAGGGACATCAAATAATCAAGCTGTGATCCGTTGAATTCCAGGTTACACCCGTTTTTGTTATCAATACTAAGGAGACTTTCAAGCATGTCCTCTGTCCTCTCATCGTGCAAACATCCTTGTTCCCATCTCTTCTCAATGTCTGTTTCTACTCTAGGCACTTTACACCTCCATACTGCTTCAATAACCTAAGTTTAGCCTTCATAAGGCCTTCAATACGTAACTTTACGACTCAAATAGACTCCTATACCTAACTACTAATTAGAGCCTCTTCCGCTACTTTCCTCCGCTGTAATAGAGAAAAAGGACCCTTTGGGCCAACTATAAGACTTACTACTGTCTGCATTACATATAGGGCAAGGAGTACTATTCAAAATGACACCTGGCGGCTTCAAAGGATGCTGGTGGTGAATCCAACCATTTGCACATCCCTTCTTTTCACAAGCTTTTGCCATAGCTTCAGAAGTATTTTGCAGCAAAGGTTACAAGTTTACCAGAAGCAATTGCAAGGACTCCTCCAACAAATGCTTTAGCTAGCATATGCGCATGGGGGTCATTAAAAAACTCCCTAGCTCCAAGCACAAGTACAGCAACAGTAGCTAAGACGGTAACAATGACTCCGACACTGGCAACAGCATTTCCTACTGATTTAGCACATCCTGGAAGACTTCTTACAATCCTGCTTGTAAGCTGCTTCGCTCTGTTTAGTATAGTCTTCTTGACTACAAGCTTCTTAGCGTTTCTCTTCTTTTTCTTAGGTTTTGCCATAAATCACTCCTTTGTACGTCTTTCTCTACGACTCTTCCACTCCTCGAAGTCCGTAGTAATATTAGCAAATCCTCTAGCATTAATGTGTAGGTGCCTAAGAGAGTGCCAAAGGAATGCAAAATAGGCTTTTAACCACATTATCTTGATTTGTGTCTTTTTCACTTATCTGTGTACCACAGAATAAAGCCAAAGGTTACAAGTGCTGCAAATACGGTAAATAGAATTCCTGACACGGTTTCCTCCTTAGTTATCAAGGCCTTCAATAGTTAAATGAATGTCTAAAGCCACTCTCTTCCAAGTCAGCCTAATAGACTGACTTTCACTGATTTTATATGTATACGGGATACCTTCGTCTAGACGAGTCATATAAAAGTGAGATTCAATCTGTTTAGAACAAACTACATGTAGCTGATCCCAAGAGGAGCCCTTTACAGTCACATAACCATAGAACCCTTTTGGAAGAGGCAGTATTGTGCCGTTGTCTGGAAAGGCCCCTAGCTCATATTCAACATTAGCAGTTGCTAGCTGTACTGGCTCAGATGGCTTTACAGCTTGTGTTGTGTGACCACAGGCTGAGAACAACAAACATAGCACTAAAAGTAATACTCTCATATTGATTCCCTCTTAGACTCTTCTCGGCAACTTATGCAGCACACATACCCAGAAGCGCGTCTGGTCCAACCCATTGGAGGTTCCTTTAGATAACGAACTTTAGTATCTATTACTGTGCAGTTCAAATGCTCTAATTCCACCTCTTGTTCGTGGAATCTTTCACAGTGATCGCACTTGATTTTTACTGGAATTATGATCATTTCTTCCCTTATATCCGCTTATACTTCTTTATCGCGTCTTAATATAATATAACTTGAATAGATTGCTGAGCTTTTCTTATGTCCTCACTGTACAATTTACTTATATTTTCTTAGCACCAGATTGATCAAATTCTGAATCTTCATTAACTATGGTGGAATAGTGAATCCTAGTCGGTTTGATATCGAAAATTAGTTCAAGGATCTCCTTAGCTGCTCTATTTCTCCATTCATACTCTTGGAAGTTAACCTTGTTGTATCGATCCATCAACAACACGGCCACGTTTGCTTGGTAAGAATGAAACGTCTCAGGATCCTTATGTAACTCCTCTCTCATAATTCTACGAGCTAACGTAAAGGCCGTATCACTCATGCTAACTTCCCTCCATGCCTAAAAGGCCTTGAGGCATTGTACTTAACCTTTTCGTGCATGCACCTTTGCAGATCTATATCTAATGCCTCACAAAGATCCATCACACGTATTACTACATCAGCTAACTCAGAACCAATACCCTCTGGCTTACCGTCTCTAAACTCTAGGTGAGGTTCTCCATTCCTTACTGCTTCGACTGTCTCAGAAACCTCTGAGGTTACTAAAGCAAGCTTGGCCAATACCTGATCTACGGTAAGGGCCATGCCAGCAGTAGGAAGCATATAAAGATCCCACCAACCGTGCTCTAAGGCAATGTGATGAACTTCATGCCCCCAATCGTCGAGACTCCACCTTTCGGTGGCATCCACTTCTTGTCCCTCTATCCAGCTCGTACAACTCATAAATATCCCTCTACCTTTCGGTTACTTACCTATAATCCCGCGTTCTTCTCTCCAATGCAAGTATTCAGTATGTACTAACTGCGCAACTGCTCCAGAAGCTATGTAGGCCAAAATATGCCCACCAATGCCTGTTGCAATGCAAAGACCTCCACATGCTGCTCCCAAGAGCATTGGGTAGAATACCATCAACCTATGAGCACTAGCCCAGAGTTGACTACGGAACTTACCCTTCTTACCTCTACGATGAGAAGAGATAGTTGGTTTGATGAATCGCTTCATAATTTGGGCTACGACCAGCATTGTTCCTAGGTAAGGCAACAATACCAACAGGTACGGCCATACTTCTTTTCCAAACTCGACAATACCCTCTAACATGCTCTAGTCCCCTGCTTGCTCATAATACTTAATAGCCTCCATGTGATACTCTTCTGCTACACTCTCATGAACCATACCTGCTGTCAAGAGAGCTTTGTATGCTTTACGTAATCTAGGGTCTCCTAAGAAGTAATTTCGATTAGATCCTGCAGCCTTGCCAAATGCAAATCTAGGTAAAACACGAGTAACATACCCAGGACACATTTTGTAATACTTCATTGAGGTAAATGCAATATGAATCTTGACAAGGTTTTCTATAGACACCTTTCCAGTCATCCAGTATTCAACAGCAGCACCCATCTCATAACCATTGGCTTCTATCTCTGTACGCCCCTGTGAGGGCCATGGAGCCGCGAAAACCAAAAACCCTAGTGCAAGTAAGAACCAAGAGCTGAAAGGCGTCAGAAGGGCCAGGAGAGCCCCTAACGAGTATATTTGAGGAGAGAGGTACTTGAGCCTGTACTTGAGTGTACCCATTCTCCTTCTGTCAGACATGTGCATAGCTTCGTGCAATAGCATCCCAAACAAGAATCTCTTCTTCCTGATCTTACCACCCTTTACTAGCAGTTTATATAAAGATTCAGAAATGTATACTGTATCGCCTATGGTAGTGGTCATCCTCATAAAGCGTTTGTTCCAAAACATCAGCTTACCTATGACCTTCATCAAAGTACTATCTTCTTTACTAATTATCTTGAAGCCGCCCTGTAGACGTATATGCCTAAGTACTGAACCTAAACCATCTTCTTCATACAGCAACTCTTTTACTAAATCCATAATTCTCTCCTATTGCCTACCACTATAACCACTCTAACTATTATGTCAACCATTGTCACTATTACCTTGACACACTACTCTACTGCCAGTATGCTACCACAGACGGTGGTTTAAGGGGGATAATAGCCGTACATAACAGTATACCACTTTATACTAACAGTACTGCTTATTACTACCTAGTATTGCCCTATATACACATAGTACTAGACGTTTAAAGCTTTAATTGCAGGTAATAGTCATTATGCAGGAAGAAGAGAACTTAGTAGAGTGGAAGTTAGTATTTAAGTTCTTTCTGTGTGTACTCTCTATATTGGGGTTGCTTTATGTTTCAGATCTGCTAGAACCTGTACTATGGTTCATGCTTGTAGCAATCATTTCAGCCATACATTAGTTAAATGTCAAGCTGTTATTTAGTATATCTTTGTGGTACAGTTGATGAATGGAATTGCAAAACATCGATAAAGAACACATCGATCAACTACGTTATATACTCAGTATTTTGATGGAAAGGCAGTCTATGGGCTGGGTTGGAGATAACGAACGTGAAGAATGTAAAAAAGGTATTACTGCTTTGAAGAGGGCAGTAGAGGTAATGGGGACACAGGTATATGCATAATAACGTTGTTTTTATATTTGATATTGATAGTACAGTAGCTAATACTGATAAGAGGGCTAAATTGTTGAAGGACGTGTGTGTAGCATGTCTTACTGATGTAGTACTGTCTGAGTCACACGATAGGGGCTATCAGCATTACTGCCCTACTTGTCGTTCACACGTGGAGAGTAAGATTCCTCAATCATCTTGGGACAGTTTCTGTAGTCCTGAGAACTATGATATGGATGAACCCTATCCTACGGCTATTAAACTGATTAACCGTCTCAGACGGCAGGGAAATCATGTTCACTACATTACTGGCCGTAATGAGCGAGGTGGTGGTAGAGAGGCTACTGAGGCTTGGTTAGCTAAGCATCTGGATCGATGGGAGACTGGTAGTCGTGAACGGGTAGTTATGCGTCCTGAGAGTATGCGTAACGTTCCTGCATCAATTTACAAGCGTAATGCCTTCCTAGACTTTAAGCTTGAGATGGGATTTCCAGAAGAGACAACTTTCTTCTTCTTTGAGGATGATAAGTATGTCTTCCCTGTGTACTCTGAGTATGGTATTGTGATAAAATGTCCAGATGCTTGGGATTCAATACTGCCTGAAGGAGATACTTCAGACGAGCCTGCTTGGCGAAGGTGATACGCAGGTTTCTTAAGATAAGTTTGATGATCTTGATTGTATGGCCGGTCAGGATCATTTTAGGTTTTATACTATTGTTTATGCTGTTTCTAGTTGCTATAGCTAGTATTGGAGGTTAAGAGAAGGAATGAGTCAACTACCCACTTTTTATCAAGAGTTTATTCATAAATCACGATATGCACGATGGCTGGAGGAGGAAGGTCGAAGAGAGAACTGGGACGAGACTGTAAACAGGTATCTAGACTTCTTTGAGAACCATGTTGAAGGTGAGCAAGCTAAGAAGAAGGTAAAGGCAGTACGTAAGAAGTTGTTTGATGGTATTTACGGACTTAATGTGATGCCGTCCATGCGTGCTCTGATGACTGCTGGTCCAGCTTTGGAAAGAGACAATGTAGCTGGCTATAACTGCTCTTACATTCCTATTGATAGTATAAGAGCTTTTGATGAGCTTATGTATGTGTTGATGTGTGGTACAGGAGTGGGCTTCTCAGTAGAGAGGCAGTATGTGTCTAAGATGCCTATTGTGGCTGAAGAGTTCCATGACACGACTACTACCATAACTGTACATGATTCTAAGATTGGTTGGGCAAAATCGTTCAGAGAGCTTTTGAGCCTGTTGTGGGTTGGCCAGGTGCCCCGGTGGGATGTGTCTGCAGTGAGGCCTGCAGGTGCCAAGCTAAAGACTTTTGGTGGCCGAGCGTCTGGACCAGATCCACTTGTAGAGTTATTTGAGTTTACCATCGTAATGATGAAGAAGGCCGCAGGTAGAAAGCTTACCAGCATTGAATGTCATGACCTGGTGTGCAAGATAGCTAAGGTAGTTGTTGTAGGCGGAGTAAGGCGTAGCGCGCTCCTTAGCCTCTCTAATGTCTCAGATGACCGTATGAGGGCAGCCAAGACCGGGCAATGGTGGGTTGAGAATCCCCAGAGGGAGATCTCTAACAACTCAGCCTGTTATACAGAGAAACCAGAGTTTTCTGTGTTTCTTAGGGAATGGAATTCTCTTTATGAGAGTAAGTCTGGTGAACGAGGTATCTTTAGTAGACTGGCGTGCAAGAAGCAGACCGAGAGAACAGAACGTCGGGAATCAGAGCATGAGTTTGGTACTAACCCTTGTTCAGAGATTATTCTTAGGCCGTATCAATTTTGCAATCTTTCAGAGGTTGTAGTACGTCCAGGGGATACTTTAGATGATTTGAAGAAGAAAGCAGAGTTAGCCGCCATCTTAGGTACCCTGCAGTCTACTCTAACCAAGTTTAGGTATCTGAGGAAGATATGGCAGCGTAACACCACTGAGGAACGTCTTCTGGGTGTTAGCCTTACTGGAATTATGGACCATAAGACATTTCACTTTGAAGAGTCTTGGCAAGAAGAGTTAAAAGAAGTTGTAATCAAGACTAACAAGAAGTGGGCAGCCATCTTTGGTATTGAGCCTTCTACAGCTACTACATGTGTAAAGCCTAGTGGAACAGTATCTCAATTAGTGGACAGTGCTAGCGGTATACATGCACGCTATTCTCCATTCTATGTACGTAGGGTGCGTTGTGATAAGAGAGATCCATTGGCTCAATTTATGATTAATGAAGGTTTTACTTGTGAGGACGATGTTAGCAAGCCAGAAGTGGTAGTATTCTCTTTTCCAATCAAATCTCCAACAACTTCCATACATAGAGACGAGTTGACCGCCATTCAGCAGATTGAAGTTTTAGAAACGTTTCAGGACAACTGGTGTGAGCATAAGCCGTCTTGTACCATTTACTACAAGGATGAGGAGTTCTTGGCCCTAGGGGACTGGGTCTATAACAATTTTGATAAGGTTAGTGGGGTGGCATTCTTGCCTCATACTGACCATGTGTACAAGCAGGCTCCTTATGAGGAGATTGACGAAGAAACCTATAATCGCTTGGTTCAGGAGCTTCCAAAGGCCGTAAACTGGGATGAAATGGCCTCCTATGAGCAAGAAGACAATACTACAGGATCTCAGGAATTTGCTTGTAATGGTAATGCTTGTGAGCTAGTGGATATAGGGCTTGTAGGGTAATACTTGTTTGACCATAGCTAATATGCTATTATACTTAAGTTGTATTTACTTTTGTGTTTAAGTTGAGGTTATGTTATGGGTACAAGAAGAGAAAATTCAGAATTAGCGAATTCCACGCAAGCTACTGGAGGGCACTGGGCGGTGATTATGCCCGGCAAGCGTATGTCGGAGGTTATTCGTCCTACACTAATTACTACCACCGCTTATGTGTCATCTGATCCGGTTGATGTGTGGAAGTCTAGTAGGGTTTATATTTATGCTACCATTGTTGCTGCGGGTGCTGGAGGCATAGCTTCCCTTGTACCAGAGGTAAGTGGAGGTCAAACTCCTGGGGAAGCAGATTTCTTTCCATTGTTTGATGCCGCGGATGACGGGGAGCTTGATCTGCCGTCTGTACCTAGTGGGGAGTATGTAGGTACCAACTTCAATTCTAAGACCATTAGGCCACAAGAGTTCAGAAATGCGGCTTCTGATGGTGCAGATACAATTAAGATTGGCTTTTTTGTTGATGTACTTGGAGCCCGCTTCTTTAGGGTTAAGGTTCGTTCTATATCGGGAACTCCTACGGTGGAACTGAAAGTGTTTAAGGTAGCCTGATGGGTACAGAGAGAGAAAATTCAGAGCTAGCCAACTCTACAGAGGCTACTGGCCGCCATTGGACGGTGGCAGTACCTGGTAAGAGAATGTCAGAGAGTATTTTAGATGACTCACTAACTACCGATGTTTATCAAGTATCTGAAGAAGTTGATGTGTGGAAGTCTAGTAGGGTTTATATTTATGCTACTATTGATAATGTTACACTAGGAGACCAAGTTTCTTTTGTACCTGAGGTAAGTGGTGGTAAAACTCCGGATCTAAGCGAGTTTATGCCTCTCTTTGAGATTGAGAATGTAGGAGTGATAGATCTCCCGTCTTCACCTAGTACATTTTATGATCGCTTTAATTTCAACACTAAGACTGTTCGGCCACAAGAGTTCAGGTCTGCAGCAGCAGATGCAGCTGGCGTGGTAAAGATTGGATTCTTTGTTGATGTACTTGGCGCTCGTAAGTTTAGGGTTAGGTTTCGTGGAATAGTTGTAGGAGCCACTGTATTTCCTAATCTAGAGATGAAAATGTTTAAGGTAGCATAGTGGTAGATACTTTGGCTCAAGAACGTCACCTTGAAATCAAGGAGGACATAAAGTCTTTACATGAGTCAATGGAGAAGTTGACTGAAACCGTGCAGAAGCATATTGTAGAGGACTCTAAAGAGCATCAAATAATAAAGCAGAATACAAGCCAGATTACTCTACTTAATGAAAAGGTTATTGAAGGTAATGGTCAACCATCTATATCAGAGAAATTGACTACATTGATCGAATCACATAGAAGTTTCCAGAAGTCTATCAAATTAGAGAGGAAATTCTTGTACGCAGTTCTGACAGGGTTGACCATAGTAGTGTTTGCGCTTGTCGTAGCTTGACAAGCAGTATAAAAGGTACTACCTTCGTTGTATGAAGAAGTTTTGTGAAGTCTGTAAGAATGCATTCGAAACTAAAGAAGGAAAGCAGAAGACGTGCGGCGACCAGAGTTGCAGCAACGAACTAAGGCGGCAGTGGAACGATAAGAAGAAGCTGCTTGGTATAGAGGTTAAGAGGCCTGAGTTTACGTCTCCTGACGATTTGCCTCCGATTGAGTTACTTCCAGCAGTATATCTAAAGCAATGCTTTGACTACTGGTCTGTACTTGTTGGAGATGAGGAGAAAGGATCCAGAATTGCATGAAGTTACTTAAGAGAAAGAATAAAAGCGCAGTTAGCAAGGTTTCCGAAAGGGTTTGCATCATTAGTGATCTTCACTTTGACTTGCACGATAAACCTACTTGGAATGCCTTCATAAAGTGGTTCAAAGATGTAAAGCCGGATAAGTTGGTAGTCTTGGGAGACTTTGTTGACCTGGGGATGCTTAGTAGGTTCTCACAGGGAGCAGATGACCCTATCTATGCTATCGAGCAGATAAAGTCTTTTATCAAGGAGATAAACCCTCTATCTAAGTGTAGTGAGGTTATTCTAGTAGAAGGTAATCATGATGACCGTTGGGCCCGCATTATGAAGGGTCCTATGCCTACAGCATTCAGAGATGCTATTGGACTGACGTTAAAGGATCAGTTCTACGCTCAGGGTCTTAGTAAGGACATCAAGTGGATCACAGAGGACACTAAGGTACGTGGCCTACAGTGTGGTCCGTATCTGCTGAGGCACGGTCATAACCAGTCTGGTAGATATGGTGGTGGAAAGCATCTAGCAGCTAACAAGCTAGATAAGGGTGCTCATGAAAATGAGGTATTTGGTCATCACCACAGGGCTCAGATGTATTGCAAGACTGCTGGCGGCAAGACAGCCGTGGCAATCGCAAATCCATGCATGACTATTGACCACGATTACTCTATGGACCCAAATTGGCAAAGAGGGTTCACCATGCTGGAGCTATTTGGAGCAAACAACAAATTCGCTACTCCGTACCTGATTCTCATTGAAAATGGAAAGTTTGCCTATAACGGTAAAGTATATGACGGAAATTCTTGACACTAGGCAATAGTGTTGGTATAACTACATGAGAGGGACACATGGACACAGAAAATGATACAAGCGGTAATAGTGGTAACACTAAGGTTCGCACATCGATTACTATCTCTCCTGCACTGCTTGAAAGGGCTCGTGTCGGTGCTAAAGCCAGAGCTTCACACAAAAGCGTTTCAGCGGTAATTGAGGCCGCACTAGAGCAGTACTTGTCATGAAGGCTGAAAAAGCAATTACAGGGGCTTCTAGGCGTAGGTTATTTAAGAATAGCATAGAAGAGGTATTGAACTGCTATGTAGAATACCCTCCTCTGACAGATACACCTTCTGATATTCTTGCCGAGTATCTTGTAGTGTGTTTGGAGGCTTTTGATACGGCTCAACTGGCAAAGAGGGTTAATGATCCCCACTGGTTGGATGATGGATCTGAAGACTTACTTAAGTATCCAGGTACTCTAGATAGGGCTTATTGTGGTGACTTGTTGTCAGATCATTTCTGGAGCGCGTCTACTGTTGGAGAGGGTACATATTGTGTAAATTGTCCTGTAACTCTAGAAGACCTTAATGACCGGCCGCCAACTATAGATGAAAAGGTACTTTGGAAAGACTCTTTCCTAGAGACCATATCTGAAGCAGAGGATACAGTAGAAAAGGCAGTAGAGGATATTAACTTTTGTAATCACTGTCTTGAGAGGATTGAGATGTGGCAGAAAGCGGGAGTTGAGATAAGAAATGAGATGAGAGTGAATAGAGAAAAGGCAGAAGAGCTAGGTAAGGCCTTGGAGAGCGTAATTACCAAGGCTAAGCTTGATGAGGCAATAGAGCAGTTTGAGGTAGCAATGAGCGCCTACCATCTTGTTAGTCCTAAAGAGGCTCTTGATCTCTTAGATAAGTCTCTTAAAAAGACAGAAGATTACTATAAGAAGTAATGAGACTCAAAGACCTATTAAACAACATAAACAGGCACAATAACGGAGGGAATATGGCATTTGGCTATGAAGAGAACTTAGGCATCATTAATGACCTACTTGAGGGATATGATGTAGAGG
>SDBS01003186.1_pt1 | contig 16059 bp, 10 predicted proteins | sample 2277091 | NCBI WGS metagenome assembly SDBS01 (sample SAMN10404972, study PRJNA504765) | marine sediment metagenome | isolation source: marine sediment core GS10_PC15, 163 cmbsf | place: Arctic Ocean: Southern Knipovich Ridge | collected 2010 | reverse complement strand
TCCATAGACATTGCTCCTTATCTTGCTCCCGACGGGGTTTTCGTCCCTATGGATTTCCCGGTCCTTTCTGTCTACTGGCTTGATGGCACTATTCCATACATTCTATTGTAACCAAAGCTAAACCCAAGGGCTCTAGGAATGAAAACTTAAGCACCATTTTGCTCCAAGTATGTAAGCTCCTGGATTAAAGTTGTCACTTATCGTTTCCATACTCTTACTTGTTTAAGCTGAAGTCGGATCAGACAATCCATGGTTTTCGTAATATGCGGTTTAGTGATTTGTTTGAGGTTGGGTCTCCGATTATTATTTCTTTTTTTGGGTCCCACTTTATTGGTCTTTTGTGGCGGATTGCAGCGTTGCTCAAATGCGAGATCAAGTCCGACTGGACCGCTGTCTCTATCGGCGATATGGGTTTCTTTCGGGTCTTTATACATTCGATAAAGTTGCCCATGTGGTCGCCGCTATTATAGAGGTGCTCATCGGAGTCTTTGAGCTTGATCTTCCGCAGCTTTTCATCGCTTAAGTGCAAGGCGCCGCGTCTTACGCTTACCCAGCCTTCGCTGCCGTGGAAAGTGGTTCCATGGTCGCGCGGATCGGGGTGATATTTGTTAACTACAGGCTTAGAGGTTATGCTGTCCATAAAATGCATTTTCACGCCATTGGCATATTTGCATTGCATGTCCCACTCGGCAATGGTATCGAACAGGCCCCCTGTCGGGATGGTTCCGGCGCCTTCGTAGTGGACAGGTGCGGTTTGGTCGGTGTTGTTTCCCCATTGAGCAATATCGAGTGGATGTGCCCCCCAGCCGGCGATAAAACCGAGAGCGTAATCGTAAATGTGGTAAGTTCCCCAACAGGTTACACGGTTGTCGGTATAGGGTTTCATCGGTGCAGGCCCTATCCATCGGTCGTAATCGAGATCGGCAGGCGGAGTTTTGGCTGGTGTCGGCGGGTGAAATTGTTTGAAAGTGTCTGCATACCAACCCGGGGCCCGCATACCGTCGCACCATACATCGATACTTTTTAGTTTGCCGATATAGCCGTTTCTGGCAAGTTCGCAGCCAAACCTGAAGTAATAATCCGAACGCTGCTGCGTGCCGTACTGCAGGACAGCGGCTTTGTCGGCGACGAGTTTGCGCAGCTTAAAACCATTGTCAACCGATACGCCCAAAGGCTTTTCGACATAAACATCCTTGCCTGCCCGGATAGCATATATCGAAAGCGGTACATGCCAGTGGTCCTGCGTGGCTATGACAACTCCGTCAATATCTTCACGCTCCAGCATCTGTCTAAAGTCCGCATAGTCCTTTGCGGGGGTATCTGCCTTGCGCCCCTGTTTGGCATAGACATCTGAGATAGTCTTGAGTGCGTTCTGTCTTCTCGATGTAAAGCAGTCACTTACCGCTACGACCTGGGCCTGTTTATTTTGCAGTGCCCAATTCAGTAAACCGCCGCCGCGTCCTCCGACCCCGATAAACCCGAGATTGGCCCGTTCGCTTGGTGCCGGAATATCGCCTGCGCCCAATGCCGCCGATGAAATGATTGTCGGCATTGCCGCTGCAAATGCTGTTTGTTTCAGGAACTGTCGTCGGTTTGTCTTATTGTTCATCGATTCATCTCCTTTACAGGCCGCATTCCTTGAGATACTTGACGCTCTTCTTTAGAATGTCCTCCGATCCGACGATCTCGAGAGTGCAGCCTTGGATATTGGCATCGGCGAGAACGTCGCAAACGCCCTTTATATCGATCACTCCGTCGCCAAGGGCGATTGTCGAAAAACCGCATCCATACATAGTTCCTCTCTTGGGCTCCCATTCGGCGTCGAGGTCCTTCCAGTGAATGTGATGTATCTTGTCCTTGAATACTTTTGCCATTTCAACGGGATCCGCGCCGCCGAGCCATGAATTGCCTGTGTCAAGATTAACACCCAGCGATTCAGGGTTGCCCAGCCTGTCAAACACATCCTGAAGCCCCTTTATGCTGTCAGTAATCGGGCCGTGCGGTTCAAGGAGTATGCGCACCCCGTAGTCGGCAGCCATTTTCACGGGCGTATAGAGTTTCTCGGCCATGATGAACACACGTTCTTCATACGAAAGATTCTCCGCCCACTCCGAACGCGGATCGGTGTCGGTCGTGACAATGTCCTTAATGCCGATAGCCGCCGCAAATTTGACAGCCTTCATGATTTCGGCATTACCGTATATTCCGGGGTTGCTCGGTTCCAGCAATCCGGCATGTGCACAGACAGTCGAGGGCTTGATGTCGTACTTTTCGAAAAGACGTTTAATCTCGAAGGGATTGTCATCAAGACTGACCGTCGGGGAAAACCCTGCCGTTCCCAACATGCTGCCGCCGGCATTAGTATCCGTTATATCGGCGTGGTCAAACCCCATTTCCTTGGCGCGTTTCAGTTGCTCTTCAACACTGGCAAACGGTTCAATTAGTAAAAATACTCCAATATTCATTCTGCAACTCCTTTCAAATTATCGTTTCTGACCCTAAACCGGCTCCAACGGTATCCATAAGCTCTATACTATCAAAATTCAGTTCGTTTGTCACGGTTTACCTGCCAAATTCGTGGTCAACTAATATCCGGGCCGAATAATCCGGGATTTGCCATGTGACCCGACCCCAGCCCAACATTTGCCTGTCGAGCCTCTTCCATGTATAATGGCCCAACAGAATGAAGAAGATATCTTCGAAATACTGCTTCAGCCTTGCCTTCCTTACTTGCATGCTTTTCTGGTCGTATACCTTCGCCGGCAATGTCAAGGTCCACACTTTCGAGACGGAATACCAAAACGGCAGGCAGCAAATCCGTGTTCTCCTGCCCGACGACTATCGAAAAGACAGATTCTACCGTGTCCTGTATGTGCTTCCCGTCGAAAAAGGCTTCGACCAGAGATACGGATACGGCCTTGACGTACTCAAGCAGATGGATGCTCACAACGAATACGACATTATCATCGTGCAGATGGGGTTTGAAAAAGAGCCCTGGTACGGAGATCATGCAACCGATCCCAAGGCCCGGCAGGCGAGCTACCTGAAGGAGTTTGTCGTCCCCTTCATTGACAAGCAGTATTCTACGATGGGAACATCTAAAGGCAGGCTGCTGTTTGGATTCAGCAAGAGCGGGTGGGGAGCATTCAGCTTGATTCTGAAGTATCCTGAGTTCTTTGGGTATGCCGCGTCATGGGATGCCCCCATGTTCTTCGACAAGTTCCATTACAAAATGGAACCGATCTACGGGACCCTTGAACAACTCAATGCGTATCGCCCCGACCTGCTCGTTTCCAAACAGAAACGGTACTTCCAGAGGAAACCTCGTCTCGTCCTGACGGGAGAACAGGGCTGGGGCAAATCGATTCCTGCTCCGAGTGGAGGCAGCCATACCGTCGAGATGCACAAAATCCTGGAGAAGGAGGGAATCAAACACGTCTACGACAACAGCCTGAACGTCCCTCATCGCTGGAACGAGCAGTGGATGGCGCCAACTTTGAAAGCATTGATGGGACTGATGGAAGATGCCATATCTTGTTGTGAAAAGGCTGTTGAGGCGCCTTCCGATTGAAAGGAGCGGCGAGAAGACCCGCCCGTTCTACTTCGGGCCAAGAGGCGCCAAGTAGTTTCCTCCACCGGTTATAACTTAATTGGTTTGCTTGTTATAAGACCGATTCCGCGACCCTTGTTGCCGACGGCACAATAAAACATATAGAACGTGTCATTTTTCGGATTATACACAAGCGAGATCTTGTGAGCGTAAGTCTTGTCCAGCCCCGTCGGATGGCCCCCTGCCTTGTACAGTGGTTCGGGATGCACCGACCAGTGCAGCAAATCCCGTGAAAACGCCGCCATCACATGAGCGCCCCCTCGCCCAACCCCGAAGTAAAACATAATCCAGTGATCGCCGTCACGAAACACCTTGCCGTCAGAACAGAATTTCTCGTCATAGCCCCCTGCCGTATTTCGAATGACCGGATTATCGCGATATCTAACCCATGCGAAAAGATCATCGGAAACAGCAAGCCCCATCTGTTCTGTACCGCCGCTGGCGGCATTGTAAAAATCGTAGAACTTGTCCTCATGCTCCACAAGCCAGGGCTGATAGATACAGCTTCGTTCCCATTGCCCTCGATCCTTATCGTGAACCGAAAGTATGTATTTGTCCTGTGCGCGATTCCACACAATGCCGTCGTCGCTCGAAGCAATGCCCTCATAGCCGGGACGAAGTTCATAACCCCCCTGCCGAGGGTACGCCCCGTAGAGTGTCCAGTATTTCCCGTTACGTTTTTTAAGCAAGCGAGGCGACTTGATGTCGTATGACTCGTAAAGAAACGCGCCGATAACACGCCCGCCGTGATCGAATTCGCCCACACCGCCAAAACCCATAGCGTGGCGAAGGTTTGTCCAGTGAACAAGGTCGGCGCTTTCGGCAACAAACGAATTGTAGCCTTTGCCGTCGAATGCGATAAAACTCATGTACCACTTGTCATCGCCCGGTATCCGGTAAACGGTGGGAACATCTGTACTATGAAACTGCTCGAAACCTTCGATCTGCGGTTTTGCGACAATCACATGCTCTTTGTAATAGTGCCACCCCCGCCAGGGAGCAGACCAACGATCAATCGCAGGGCGATCGACAATATGCGCACGCGACTCCCCCCAGCCCGTCAATTGCAGGCAAACTACCGTCGCCATCACCACAACACACGCTGACTTCAAATTATATTTCATTTTATCCTCATACCCCTTCAACGATTTCCACCGCCGGATTTCTTAACAGGCGTTAGCAGCACCTTGCGGAATTCAACCTCCGACCCTTCCGCCTGCAATGCGATCTGTCCTTTACTCGCCGTACAACCCGTCCCGTGATTGACAACATCACCGTTGACCCAAACCTTCACCGAATCACCCACACACTCGATAACCATCCTGTTCCACTCGCCCGCAGGCTTCTCCGAATCGTCCGTCAGGTTCTTAATCCGCCTGCTCTTGCCCTCGACAATCCCCCACTTCTCCTTAGGCCCGCGCCGTGCAACCATATCGGGCACGGTAATATCCTCGACAATGCACCAGAAATCCCCCGCATTCTTATGCATCATCTGAACCTCGACCGATTTCGGAAACATCCTGTAAAGCGAACGAGGCGTCGAAGCATGAACAAGCACACCGCAGTTACCCGGCTTACCCGCAAAACGATACTCGACCTCCAGCCGATAATTCGAATACTCCGCATCGGTGATAATATGCCCGCCCGGACTCCCCAGGCTGACAAGCATGCCGTCGCGAACAATAAACGGGCTCTTAACATCCGGGTTTTTATCCATCTTAGGAACATCGACATGCCACCCGCTAAGATCGCGTCCGTTAAAAAGACTCACAGAACCAGACGTTATACCCCGATACGCACGAGCAAGCATCGCGACATTCGCTTCGTCGCCCGCCAGATCGTCAATATCCTTGGCAAGATAATAATCGTCAATGCTCGGCAGCAGCGACCCCTTCACCGGCTTGGTAAAACCATACAGCCCAAAGCCCGCTTCAATAGAAGCAGGCACAACCTCTCGTGGGTCCGCCTTGTTCCACGCCGCAAGACAGTTAATCAGATTGCCTCTGCCTAATTCTTTTCGTATTTTTCCAAGCTCTTCAACCGTACCCCCTTCGTTCATCAGCCAGTCAACTTCCTTAATCACTCTCGAATTAACCACCTGCGGATGTTTCAGTTTATACAGGCTCAGCCAGATTATGCAGTCCGGCTTGACAGACTTAGCAGCCCTCCTGATACTCTGCCAACAGCGATCCACGCTGCGTCGGGCAAACTCCAGTTCCTGGGCCTTTGTAACTTTACTTTTACCCGGAAAAGCCCCATCCATCAGCTCGCCCCACATCTCAATCTCGCAATCGAGCCATTTGATTTTTGTGTTACGGATCGGCCCGTGAAAAAGCCAATCGATCATAAAACCGTCCATACCGGTTTTTTTCAGGGCATCTTTAACAGAATCGGTAAAGAATTTGTTATATTCTTTTGTAAGCGGTATATGCCCGTCGGCAGGCACGCCATAGCTCTCCCCCGGATTCAACTGCCCCCACCGAGTATTCGAGGCCACACAGAAATAACCCATAACCTTCATATTTTCCTTATGCCCAAGTCGAACCATCTCGGCAAGAAAGTCATGCTTCAGCCCCGGCTGTTCGGGCACGACGCCGTTCTTGTACCAGGCATAACCGTTGCACGACACCGCAAAAGTCTGAATCACATTCGCCCCAAGGCTCTTGTACCAAGCCACATGCTCTTTAGGATCGGCATCAGCCCACAAGCCCGGCCGAGCAAAAGCATTAGGCCCACCCTCGCCCCAGTTAAAATCAATGCAATAAGCCTTAACACCTTTCCCAACAGCATCCGACTTCGCCTGCACTTCGACAATCGCCCCGACACACAAAGAAACCGTTACCGTCACAATCAGAATTCTCATAAGTTTTTTCATTTGTACTATCCCTTTCCTGTTTGAGTATAAATCACAAGCGCCTAACCTACAAAGCCTTTTTGATCGAAATCTCCATTTTAGCATCGCTGCCTTTTTGCGTTTTGAGTTTTACTTTCAACACAATCTTCGACTCCTCGACAATCTGCGCATGACGATTGAGAAGATAAACTTCCCCTTCCTTAACCACCGAAAGCACTTCCTCGTGAACCGCATTGCCATCGTAAAAAACCCGAATATCCTCAACCGTCGCCCCCGCCTTACCGAGGCTATCCAACCGCAACAAAAACTGCCCCGGCTGCTTGATAAACTCAGAAATATCAACGTCAGCTTGCCCCTCCACCGTGCAGCACTTCTGCCAACTACCGCTCTCCTGCGGACTAAACAACTGCCACTCCTTAATCGCCGGATAGTGATTGGACTTGAGCATATTGAGTCGCCAGTATCTGCCCCTCACCGGCTCGAATTTCTTTTTATACGCGCCCCCCATCGTCGTACCGACAAAAGCAACCTCCCAATCGGCGTCTTTGCTGCTGCGATACTCCAACTGGAACTTCTCCGTCCTGTTCCACGGTTCATTGATAGCGGTCTCATTGATCGTAAAGTCCGCCCCAAGATCAAGCTCCACCCAGCATTCATACGGAGCCTTAACCCTCGTGGACACTCCCCACCACGTACCCGCATTGCCGTCGCATATCTTACCGGCTACATAAGGCCCACTGTGCTCATCGCTCGCCGTAGCTTTAGCGCCTCGCGAAACCTCATCCTTGCGAAGAGTTGCTTCATAAAGAAAAGCATTGTCCCCCTCAACAAAATACACCTTAAAATCGCGAACAATCGGCTCATTAACATTCTTCGTTATCCTAAGCGATACCGCCGTCGCCTCAACCGGCTCGAACATCACTATCCGCTTGCGTCCGACAGCCGTACCGTTATTCAACTCGACCCAGCCGCCGCCGCCCGTACGCGCCTCCACAACAAACTCGCGAATCCGATGCCCCTGACGATAATCCTCCATAATCATAAACTGGTTTATTTTCGTCGGCGTATCGAACCTGGTCGTATGAACAAGCCCGCCCCCCTTCGCCTGGCCTAATGGATCGCTAAACCGCCTCTCCAGTTCTTCGCCGAATTTCTTATACAAAGCCACATCCCCCTCGGGAATGAGCCCGTCGGTATTCGGCGTGCTGTTCAACAGAAAAGTGGCCCCACGCCCCACGGACCGGTAGTAAAGCGTTACCAGATGTTCCAGCGACTTGCGTTTCTTCTCTTTCTCCTTAGACCAGAACCAGTGATGATCATAAAGCGTCGTATCGCATTCAAGAGGCGCCCACGCATCCCCGTCCGGATCGCCGTGCAAAGCAGTGGAAACACCCGTGTCGAGGTCCTTCTTCCTGAGCGTATTCCACCCCGGATAAGGCGCAACACCGCTTTCGGTACCGACCCACCGAAGATTTGCCTGCTGACCCTGCAAGTATACAACACTATCACCGACATACTTTTCAAAAATATCACCAAGCGGAACATAGCAGCTTCCGTCAAACCAAAGCTCGATAATATTGCTGCGATGACGGCTAAGGACCTCCGTCCATTGCGTCCGCAGCACCTTATTATATTCTTCCTGTTTCTTTGGGTCTTTTGTCCTGCCGCCCGAACCGATATTAGCGCCCCATTGATCGTCGCCCGGATAAATATACATCCCCAGTTTCAGCCCATGTCGCTTGCAAGCCTTTGCGATCTCATCGACAAGATCACCCTTGCCGTCTTTCCATGCAATATTCTTAACACTGTAATCGGTCGTCTCCGTCTGCCACCAGCAAAACCCGCCCGTATGCTTCGCCACAAAAAGAATCTCTCGCGCCCCCCACAACTTCGCCGCCTCGCACCACTGATCGACATCAAGCTTAGGCAGCTTCATATCCTTCAGGTCGGTAGTGCGATTATCATACTCCCGCCCCTGCCACGTACACGGATCGAGACAGACAAACATAATCCGTTCCTGCTCATGATATTCATACTGAGCCTCGTTAGGCCGGGCCAGTTTCACCGCCGCCTCCTTCACACCCTCGGCTGTCTCGCCGAATACAGCAAACAAGCTGACAATAACCAATGCCCACACAACAACCGCCTTGTTTTTCATATCACGAAACCTTTTCATTTTCACAGATGTCATTTCAAACATAACTCCAATGTGATTATCACTTCTTACAGCTAAACACCAACCTCTGCCCCGGCCTGGTTTGCAACTCCACAATACCGCGACTGTCAGCCGTTAGAGTTTTCCCGTTGGCTTTAACACCTTTTTTCCATGGATTCAGCAATCGCAGCCTTCCGCCGACAGTGGATTCGATAACAAGCGAGACCAGTTGTCCGCCCTTTTGCTCTGCCGAAACCAGAAAGCCGCCCTGCGCACGAAGATTAACAAACCTGGCGTCTGTATCACTCGGCCAACAGGGGAATACGCGAATCTTATTCTGCACGCTTTGCAGCATGTACTCGTTAATCAGCCCCACAACACCGACCATCTCAGGCATAAACGTACCATGCTGATGACCCTGCCAGACAAAAAAGCCGTTGGGCAGTTCACGGGACAAAAACCATTTCTTTGCATCGTCCACAGCCTCGGGCATCGAAAGCCGGGCCTTGGCAATATTGAACATGACATAAGAGTTGTTTCCATTAAAACGAGTATCTTTAATCGTACGGCGGAACAACTCTTTAACGCTTTCCGGAGAAAACCACGTCACCTGATCGCAGGGAAACACAGGCGACGCCGGAACGGTAATATTATGAACACCGACCTGTTTGTACTTGCATCCCGCCCAGTCAACAACAACCGGCTTGCCGTCATTATCCATAGCGGTGGGGTAATCCGCCAAAAGCGCCTTAAACCTGCGACACTGCCCAACTAATTCCCTGTCGACCTTCAATTCATTCGCAGCCTGAACCAGAGCATCGAACGTGTAATGAACATAAGCAATATCGAAAGGACAATTATATATTCCCACAGCACCATGCTCAGGGCTGTAGGATGGCCCCAGAAGAATCTTGCCCTTGTCGTCCTTTTTACATTTTTCCATGTACGAAACATAAAACCGGGCCCCGCCGGCAATGGCAGGATAAATCTTGGCCTTTAAGTATTCCTCATCAGGGTCGCACAGGTGCTTTTGCCACATACTCTGCACCGTCATACCAACCAGACCAATCGTCAATCCCCAGGGATTCATTGACATCTGGCGTTTGTTTTTGCTTTTACAGTCGGCAGGATCCGGCTCATGCAAAAATGAGCTTATCGGAAAAAACACCCCCTCGCAATCATACGTCGCTTTGGCCAGATACTCAAACCGCGGGAGCATATCGTTGACATAACTAATCCACGGGTCAGCCAGCTCAGACTGGTTCGCCGCCGGCAACGGCCAAAACATCTGCCACGAGTTATAGTTATGATGATAGTCCGCATGCCACGGCGTCGCATCGGTGGCAAGAGGCGGCATTAACGCCACCGGCGCCGCACCCGGCCTGGATACGGACCCTGCATAATACAACATGCGATACCACCACCGCTGCATCTCCTTGTCCGCAAGCTCAACACCGCTTCTGGACCAGTATTCTTCCCACCCTCGTTCATGCTTTGCAATGAGTCGGCTCTCTTGTTCATTGATAGTTTTCTCAGCTAAGGCGATGGCATGTTCGAGCACATCTCCGGATTCAATATCAAACGAAGTAACAAGCGAAACAGCCGTAAGACCGCCTTTACCTGCAACAGCCAGCGCATACTCCATCCCTTTATAATCAACATCTCCCGGCATTTTCATCGATAGCCACGAAACGCCCCCGGTTTTTCCAAGCCTGGCATCCGGCAAAGTAGCCGCCTTGATTTCCTCGATAGTAACAGAATGCGGACTCTCGATCAAAACCACGTTGCGGTCCTTGAGAATGCGAACTCTGGTCTCCTCCTCACCCGCGCATTGTATCGAGGCAACGGCTTTTCCAATGTCAAGCTGAGCCCCTAAAGGTTTACTCGACTCTATACGCAATGCAGCCGCACAACGGGGCTGCGGATAAACCTTCTCATAGCTCGGCGGCGCACCTGTCGCCCCGCTGACCTTGCCGCTAACAACATCAACTTTCGGCAATTCGCCGTCCCCGGAAGTATCGACGCGAGCATCCCATATATCATTCTTGGTAATGCGCATAAAAAGACCGCCGTCCTTCTCCCAGACAATTCCGTAAAGGTCCCCATTGCCAAGCATCAGGCTCTCATGTTGCCCATTGCTAATTGAAGAAAGGCTGACGTTGGCTTCTCTCAATGCCTCAGGAAACGGAATCTTCGCAACAGCATCGACTGAGATTGCAATCGCGCAAACAGCAGCCGCCATTACCATAGGACAAGTTAGTTTTTTCATTCTATCTCCTCGCTTTCTGTGTTAATGCGGAACGCTAAATCTGAAAAATGGATTTCGTCATGTCCACCCACTTCTTCAGCCGGCCCCGGTCGCCGTTTACCGTATAAACATCTCTGAAAAGAATCTCAACGTTGCAGTCCTTCGCAGCCGCATAAGTCTTCTTCATGTCCGCTTCCAGAAGCCCCCAGTCCGGATTCGCACCGCTGATATAAGCCGGCGTAGGCTTGCGCGAATACACGTACTTATCCCCCAGCATTTCAGCCGTCTTTGCTAAATCCGACCATCCCGAAACCGAGACAGATCTCAGGTTCTCTATCGCATCAATAATAAGATCGAGCCTGTCGTCCACCCGTTCACAGCAGCCGTAATAAACAAGCCCGAACTTCTCACTCAGTTTCGCCAGATAAGGAAGAACAAATTCATTATACATTGCAGGCGATATACTCTCGGATTCCTGCGACTCGGCCCATCCCCACAAATTCTGCAGCGTAACCTTCTCCCGGCAATCCGCTTCCGGAAGATCGGACACATACCCATAACTTCGAGGCCCCGCCATCTGGTTGTCGGTGTTCAATGCAAGAAGCCCTTCCTTTTCCAGATAATCGAAAAGCGCGATCCGATCCTCCAGCATATATGCCATCAGCTTATGTATCGCTTCCGGAGCATCGTAAGGCCAATACAGCAGCCCGTCATTGCCGATAAACCTGTACACCTGCCACGTAAGCCCGAAAAAGCAAGTCCCGTTAAAGCCCATATCGCCGAACTCTTCATCGCCGAACTCATAGATAAACGGATCGTACCCGCCGACCTTAACCGGCAGGATGTCCCCCATCGCATCCTCTAACATTTCCTTGAACATCATCGTCCTGGCACGGTCGACCGAAATTGTCCGCTTCGTGAGCTTATTGATATCCTCCGGGCAGGCGATCGGAAAACTGAAACTGTAAGCTAACGACGTATCTTCCGTATGAACCGCCGACCGAATATCCACCGGCACGCCGTAATCGGAAAAGTTCATCCGCCACCCGAGTCGGTAATAGGGCTCGATAACAATATCGTCGCCAAGCTCTTCGGCATGTCGCAGTGCAATTCGCATACTCTGCTCCACCCTGCGAAGAAAAGGATCCTCACAGAGTATCTCTTCCGGCAATACGAATCCATCGATCCACCCCGTCTCGAAGAGTATCACAGGACGTTGGGCCTTAAGATCGTGAACCGCTCTCCACAACCGTTTACGCTCATTCATAACAGGCAGCGACGCAAACTCCATCCACCTGCTTGCCAACTCACGAATAATAACGACATCCTTTTGTGAGACCATATCCATTCTCCCGGAACGTAAACGCTGATTTCAAAATAAACAGAATCATGCAGGAATTAATTCTACACACCTGAATTGAAAATGTCAACAAACACCCTGAAATCAAATGTCATCGCCTCCCGTTACCCGTCATTACAGCACGGAACAGGCAAGTCTTCCGTAATTGAATGACTCCAGATAATGTTCTACCAACTTAGCTGCGACAGGGACCTTTATTTCGTTGCGTCTGTATAACTCAGTAAGGTAATTCAAATGCGGGCTGTTCTTTTGAGCATGTTCGGCGGCAGTCTCTCCAAGCCATCCATCTTTGACAAGTTCATCGACAGCGCTTTGAGGCAGAATATTGCCAACATTTTCAATTAATGTTCGCATCATTTCTTTAGTTGTATCTGTTTCAAGGATTGTCCAGATATTGACCTTACATATTCCATCATCTGCCAATGCGGGCAAATCTTCATTGGCCAATGATGAAGTACCGTGCAGTACAAGGCTGTTGCCAACCTGGGAACTGATCTTCCTCGCTAAATCACCGTGATACTTTATTTCCGATTTAGTAGCTCTGTGTTCGGTTCCCAAATTAACAACTATAAGGTCAACGTCAGTTTCCTTCATGAATAATTTTGCCTGCCGGGGGCTTGTAAGCTGCATCTTGTCGGAGTCCCCCGACTCGACAATCTGATCCACACACCCTTCAATAATATAGTCATCCTTATGCTCTTTGACAAATGCAGCGGTTTTCTTCCTGTTCTCCTCTAAAGACAGCCCCGAGCAATCATACATAACACAGCCCCAGAAATCCCTGCCCTTTTCGAACAAAAATCTATCGCTTTCAGGTTGACCATGGTCAAGGCCCGGTATGACAGTAACCTTTGGAAATGGGCCGTCATTCCTGGCCAATCTCTCAAGATCACTGCGAAACGCCAGGAAGCCTTCTTCCGTACTGTTCTGTGAGGTGTAATTGGCAAGGTTCCCCCTGCTATGATAATTCGCCGTCACTGCTATATATAACGGGATAGATTCCAGCCCCGCTCTGTCAGCGAACGCCGTCGCTCCCGTTAGAATGCCCTCAATGGTAAATGTGTTCTCCACGCAAAAGCAAGGCATCGCAATGTTTTTGGATTGGAACTTCTTAACAAGCTCTCTAATACTCTCAGGGTTGTTCAGCAATGCCATATACTACTCCATATTTGATTCTGGTAACGGTCACGTAACTTCCGCCATTAAATCTTAGATACGGTTGATTTTTTCGCCAAGCGGTTTTAAGGTTTTATAGATATCCGAATATATCTCATACCTTTCGTTATATTTGTCGACATTATTCGCTTGCGGCTCGAAGGTTCTTGCAGGTTTCGCCCAAACCCGGGAGAGATCTTCCAGAGAACCGACATCGCCACGGGCTTTAGCAGCCAGAAGGGCTGCGCCAAGACAGCCTGCCTCGGCGGTGGATAATGACTCGATGGGCAGTCCCAGGATATCAGCTTTCATCTGGAGCCATTTGGCGCTTTTAACGCCTCCTCCAAATGCACAAAGCTTGTCAACCGTAATGCCTGCCGATTTTAACAACTCAATATTGAGCTTCATCTCGTAGGTAACACCCTCAAGCAAAGCTTTTGTTAATTCAGCCTTAGTGGTGTTCAGGGTCAATCCGATAATGGCGCCGGTGGGATTGGGATCGAAATAAGGCGTGCCGGTCGGAGCAAAATGGGGCTGAACAAATAAATTAGTTGGTTCGTCGGGAATGCTCTCAAGTAATAAATCGTATACATCTCTGTTTGTTTTCCCGGCTTCGGCCAGTTCGTATTGTCCAAAATTGTCACGAAACCATCGAAGCAGATTGCCCCCCGTAATGTTGAAAGCAACGGTTGTATATAAACCCTCGACGGTGTAAGGATAGGTTGCAAGATTACAATTACGCATCGTCTCGTTTAAGACACAATCACCAAAGACGGGAGTTATACACTCGACTGTACCAATACTATATGCAGCTTTACCGGCACTGGTTATACCGACACCCAAAGCGCCGCAACTCTGGTCATGTCCGCCAACGGTAACGATAACATCTTTAGACAATCCGAGTTCTGTCGCCATTTCCGGAAGAAGTTGCCCGGCAGGCCGACCGGACGGCATCGATTCCGGCAGAATCGATTTATCAACATCTATCGCCTGAAGGATTTCGTCGGACCAACGCAAACTCTTAACATCAAAAAGCATTGTCCTGGAGGCAAGATTGTGGCTGGTTACGGCTTTGCCCGTCAGCTTATAACAGAGCAGGTCGCCAAAACACAAAAACTTTTTGATCCGGCTTGCTAATTCGGGTTTGTTTTCCAAGAACCAGATTAATTCGAAAACACTGAATAAAGTATGAGGGCTATGGCCCGTAATTGAATACAGCTTTTCCAGGCCGAAGGATTTTGTGAATTCTTCGACCTGTTTTTGGCTCCGGATATCAGACGAAACCATTGCATTACAAAGACATTCTCCCGCCTCATCCAATAATGTAAAGGCTTCGCCCTGGCTTGAAATCCCAACTGCTTTTACAGGAAAATCTTTTTTTACTTTATTTGAGACTTCACTAATAACTTCTTTGCATGCATTGATTACTAAAACAGGGTCAAGTTCATACCATCCTTTTTCAGGTGAAATTAATGCGTATTCCCTGTAAGAAGACGCCAGTATGCCCGCACTCTCATCAAGCACTAACGCCTTACAGCCGGTAGTTCCAATATCTATTCCAATATATGACATAAACCTAACCTCAAAAAAACCAGGATTTCCGCATTATATCTTTTACGCTGATTTATTGAATGGCTTAGCTTGCAAAATATATGGAATATCCGACAATTATTGCTGTATGAGGCGTCGATGTGTTCTATTAGAGCGTTTTGGGGTATCGCATTTGGTTTTTTCCATCAAATCAGGTATAGTGAAGGAACATCTGTGTTCAAGCAGGATTTATGTTAAAAGTTGGATTTCTGGAAGCGTTATCCGGGAAAAACGGCAATGTGTGCTTTTTCGGGATGCGCCATCGCTATCGTGGTTGATTTGAGGATATGCCAATGATGAGCATCAAATATTCGGCGAAATATATTATTGCTGTTACAACTCTCAATGTTTCAGCAATGCTCATGGCTGGTGAGGCCAAAGAAACGATTCGAATTACACCGTCAGCCGTGTCCAAAAGCGAATGGATGCTTCTTACTCCCGCTGCTAAAATCGGTGATGGAGAACTGGTCCTGGACGGCCGAGACAAGCAGGCCATGGCAATTTACAAACCTCGCCAATGGAGCGACGTCTCGTTATCAGCAAGGTTCCTGGTCGAAGATGAGGACACGGGAGTTTTAGCCTGTGGTTTCGTGGTTCGTGCTTCGGATGACAGCACTTATTATTACGTACATTTCGATCGCGCCCAGGCAATTCTTGTCAGATCCGATCCCGATATCGGCTGGAATGAAATCCGTCGTTCCACCGGACTCAGCAAACCCGCCGGCAAATGGCATTTTGCCAAACTCGAATGCATTGCTGACACGCTGCGCGTTTACCTTAACGGAGAGTTGCTTTACGAAGCACGAGACAATCGGCTGAGCAAGGGGCGCATCGGTTTTTATGCGAACCAGGGCATTGCACATGTAAAAGACATCGTTGTCACCGGCAAGTCCGCTCCTGCCGCCAAAGACTTCCCCCGCATAGCCCCCTCATATATTTTCGTTGTAAAGGATGCCGGCGCCGGTGCATATGAGGCCTTTCCTGATGTCTGTCGGTTAAAGGACGGCCGCTTGATGTGCGTCTTCTATGCCGGTTACGGCCATGTTGCATTGCCTAATGAGGACCTCCCAAAGGGTGGTCGCATCAG
>SDBS01003184.1_pt1 | contig 16064 bp, 11 predicted proteins | sample 2277091 | NCBI WGS metagenome assembly SDBS01 (sample SAMN10404972, study PRJNA504765) | marine sediment metagenome | isolation source: marine sediment core GS10_PC15, 163 cmbsf | place: Arctic Ocean: Southern Knipovich Ridge | collected 2010 | reverse complement strand
GTCATTAACTGCGAAGAACCGAATGCACCAGAACTATTAGAAATAGCGTCTACTATTGTACCTGTTCCAAATCTAAGGTTGTTAGCGAATACATTCCATGTTAATGATGTAGAACCTAAAGCAGTGCCAAATGAAACAGGTATTAAATTACTATTAATTCTAGCATTGACTTGAAATACATCTGTTGCTGAATTTCCTATAGTTGTAAATGTTCCATTAAATGTATGGTTTCCTGTCCAGTTAACTGTTGGTTGTCCTTCTGTTACACCACTACCCTGTATATCTACATAGTTCTTAGTTGCTGCATCTGAACTTACTGTAGGTTCTGCAAGATTTAATATTTTATTGAATCCCATACTTAAAGTTTCATTAAATGCTGCTGATACATTAGTAAATAAGAATTTACCAGTTCCACCAAACTGGAATTCATGTATTGCGTTAGTATCTCCATTTATCTTTAATCCAGAACCTCCCTCTATTGGTTGTGTATATGTGTTAGAACCGGTCCAAGTATTGTTTAGAGGTAGAAGATCTACTCCTCCACCTGATCCTATATCCTTGAAATTCTTAAGACCGTTACTTGTTAATATTGTTATATCATCTCCATCTCTAGACATATTTCCTAATCCTTGTGAAGGTATTCCACTATCAGAGAAAAATAAAGTATTTCCTACATTTATTTGATTAGCACTGAAAGATCCACCTGAGCCAGTATCTAATAAACTAGCTATTACATCATTTCCACCATACCACTGGAATACACCTATACTAGGAATACCGAAACTTAGTCCGAAACTATCAAGGAAGATCTGATTTGCGTTAGTAATTCTATTTCTTTGAGTATCAAATCTTAATTCTATAGGTCTTACCGCTCCTCCTTGTAATCTTAAATGCTGTATTCCATTTGCTTCAAATAGATGACTATTTCCTGCTTCATAAACGAGATCGTTTGGAGTAGAAACTATAGCGTTATTATCATGAAAGAAATTAACAGCGAATATACCTTGAATATTACTTCCAACGGCATCAAAGTCTATATTTTTAACTTGTAATATATCAAAATTATTCATTCGTAAATTATCATCAGCATCAAATCCTAAGAAACTAGTTACTCCTCCTATTGTGACATTTGTTCTTAGATTTGATGGATCGTCATCAACAGAAACAGATCCTCCTATAAAGTTAAATGTGGTTTGCTGTGGTGCTGAAACTCCAGCTTCTTGAATAGTTGCATATCCTCCACCAACTCCTCCTCCAGAAATTAATATGTCTGTACTATTATTTCCGGGATTGTCTTGTGCTTCAACACCTGCTCCTATGAAGTTAAGACTAGGTTGTTGTGGTCTATCATCTCCTTCATCCTGAATAACATGACCTACACCAGCTCCAAGTGTTGAAAGATTAACCAAACTTCCACCAGTTGCCACCATCACATCATTTCCCGGTCCACCATTATCTCTTAATCTAATTTGACCATCAATTCCCGGATCTCCTCCAGTATGTGTATCGAACAAGAAAAATTCTTTGGCTCCCATTGATGGATTTAGACTTGCGTTAGGTTGTTCTGCATTGGCTAGTAATGTGAATCCAGTTGGATCTAAAACTGCTATAGCATTACCATTATTAAACCATATATAATCTCTTTGAGAAGGAACATTAAAGTTTAATGCTGTATCACTAAAATCTGCTGCTATGGCATAATCTGTAGGAAGAAATGCTCCACTATCAACAGAAAATCTTACCACATCTAAATTGTTTATATCCTGTGTTTGCATGTTAATGTCTGTATGCATCTTCATTCCTCCACCAGCGAAGAATTCTGATCCAGTCATCGTGAATACATCACGAGTTACATAAGTATCGAAACCTACTTTTTGCTGGATTTTGAATACCATGTTTTGTGCATCTGCATCTGGTACTGTTCCTTGTCTACCACCAATAATATTAAATTCAGTAAAAAGATCAGCGAAGAATGCTCCATTACTAAATCGTATTGCCAGTATATCTTCTATTTGATTCTTATTAAATAACATCTTATTAGTTGTAAACTCATATTCTATATCACTGTCATCTTGTGCTAAGTTTTCAAAGAGTAGTCTATATGTCTTATCTAATGGGACATTAAACTCTAATCCAGTATTACCTCCACCTATTGATCTTATACCATGATCTTGTCCAGCTAGGAAACCACCAGTTGATGCCCATTGAACTACATCCACATCAAATATATTATTAGTAATCATGTCAAGGTTTACATTTGCTCTTAACACATCTTCTCTAACCTCAAACTGTGGGAATAAAGGTATACCTACTCTAAACCCATGAAATCCTCCTTGACCACTACCGAAACCAGATTCATATGTCAATTCTAAACCTTGTGGTCTTATACTTGAAATCGCTAATCCAGGACCTGTCTCAAACTGTTTGAAAGATATTCCTAGTGTATTATCTATAGTTCCTTTTCCAAGCATATCTAAACCAACACTGGCACGATTTGTAGAAACTTTTAATGCCATTACTGGTTCGAGATCTACTTCCCATCTATATTGTCTTAATATTCCCGATTCTGATTCTGGTATATTCCATTTAATAGCCTCTCCAGCTCCTAATGCACCTGCATCGTGAAAGAAAACTGGAACTACATCAGCTGCTGAACCAAACACTCCAAATCCTATTACACCATCTGCTCCGGGCAAGTTTGGATTTGCATATCTTAAAACATCTACATCTATTACATTAAACGTATTCATTTTCAAATCTTCTGTAGCCTCATGATTTCCGAGATTATCTCCCAATGTTTGACCGAAAACAAATGTATCATAAGTCGCTCCTCCATCAGTTGTAATGAATCCTATAGTTGTAAGTTTGTTTGGTCCTGTTTGTATTAAAGGAATATTGTTAATTGTATCTGAAAAGTCTAGTGTATGACCTCCGATGTCATCTTGCTCAACAGTGATGTAATATGCTATTGATTCTCCCACTATTGGAGGATTTGTAAAACTTATTAATTGTGTTATAGGAACTCCTACATTATTAGTATCTTCTACGAGTTTAAGTCTTGTTACATGTGCCGTTGCTACTGAAAGGTTTATTTCAAGTGTAGAAGTTCCATCTCGATCTCCCTTATCATCAGTTGGATAAAGTATAGGAAATGAAAAACCTGTTCCTCCACCTCCAGTTACTGTAATATCTGCTCCACCTATAATTATCCAAGAACCCTCTGGTGAGGTAGGTATTGGCGCATTAGCATTCCATTTTAAAAGTAATTCTTGATTTTCATCTATATCAACGTTTTCCGCTATATTTATATTACCGGCTGTATCTTTGGTTTGAGGGTTCTTAGCCTTAGCTGAACCCGCAATACTACCAGAAATATCCTCGTTTGACTGGAAACTACCAGAAAGGTTTCTAAACCATATTTTCTTTTCTCCTGCTGGTAAAACCGATGGTTCGTTATCGTTTTGAATGAAATCTACTTCACAAGTTGCTCCAGAAGAAAGACCCGTTACTACTTCATCTGGAACAAAGTCAACTGCTACATCCTTTATTACAAGAACTCCATTTGTGTTAAGATTTCCGGGCATTAATCTAAGCTTTTCATCATCATGAGCTGTAAGGAATAAAATCTGACCATCATTTGTTGCTTGTACTAATTGTCTAATTGCCATTAAAGTTTCAAATGTATTTGGAGTAACTATCTGTGATGCTGATCTTACTTCTAAAGCGTTAAGAAATATTGGAGGATTTGTTTCTCCTAAGAACTGTGATAATGTTTCTTCATGATGTCTTCTTACTGGTTCTGGATGAAAAGACCATATACCTTTTACTGGTCCAACACTATTAGACGCAGTTCTTCTTCCAAATCCAGCATTATCTGCTCCTATAGAACCTATGTTAGACGGAAGCTGTGATATATACTCTCTTACATATCTTAACTCATTAGTTAATTCATCTATTCTAGATGGAGTTGTCTTACCTACCCATGACATTTAGATCACGTCCCCAAAATGAACTTTCTTACAAGTTCAATCCTCATGCTATAAGATTGTTGGTCTATTGTATGTGTAACAGATTTAACTGCTCCTACCTGTGTATTTGGTGGTAATGGATCTCCAGTTAATGGATGATTAGCTGTAAGTGTAGGAACTTTTTCTCCTGTAATTGTTACAAGTTCTCCTACTCTTACCCTTACATCCCCGAAAGATGTTATAGTGTAATTTTGTGGATAAAATTCAAGTCTTGCCTTTACTCCTTGTGCAGATCTTCTAGCAGAGAGATAATCGAATTCTGATTCTCTATATTCAACATGAGTTCTAGCTCTATCTACTTTTTCTTCATCACTATTTACGTAAAGGTCTTTCACAAATCTAATTTCGTCTATATCAGCTGTTACTCTATCTATATCTTGTAATGCTGGAGAAATTGTTTTTATAAGATCAACTATTCCTTCAGATAAAGAACCTACATCCTCTGCAAATCCAATATATTTTATAGCTTGTCCTATAACAAGTCCGGGAAGACCAACACCTCCCGGTTGAATTAATTTATCGAAAAAGGAACTATTATTTTCTACAGTATCAAAACCAGCTTGAATTACAGATACGATATTATCTTGTATGGATGCAAATTGATGTCCTACATAATTTCCGATTGCTCCATAAGGAGATGCCCATTGAATACCCCACATTTTAACTACTCTCCAGTCAAAAGTAGCGCCAGTAAATTCCTTTTCTGCTAATCTCCAGTCGTTTTTCTGTCCAATAGCTGAAAGAATATCAATGGCTTTTCCAAACTGATTTTCAAAAAACCATTGAAGCTCGTCTATCCTATTAACATAAAGTGAATAATTTCCAAAAGCTCCTATAGGAATTGTTACGTTTGTCCATCCACCATTTCTTCTTTGTGTAAATTCAAACTGTGCTACTCTGTCAAACTTGTCAACGAAGAAACATATGAATTTTTCATCATTATATCCTGCCACAGCGAGAGTTCCATTATCCATTGATCCTACTCGATCATCTATTGCTTCGCCTCCAGTTGTTGGTAGTCCTGTTTCCCAACTAACTTTAAATTTAAACTTTAATGCGTTTATAGCTCCCATATCTTCTGTTTCTAATCCTCTATTCCAACCTATTCTACCTCTTGATGAACCAGTAAGATTAAGGAGATCCATAGTTCCTACTTGAGTTCCTACTCCTCCATACTCATGACCTATATTTTCATGTATCTCCGCGTTATTGGGAAAATTAATTGCTCCTGTATTAAGTCTTGGGAATGGGAACCAGAAATTCATCCATACTCCTCTACTCGTTCTATTTAACTGGTTTCCTCCGTCTAAGGAAGATTCTCCTACCCTCCAGTCATAAACGAATCTTATAGCACTTAGAGAACCACTAGGTCCTATTGTTTTTCCAATTTCTTTTACCAAGTGGAACCAAGAATGTGCGCCAGAGTCTCCAGCTTGAAATAGGTTTTCAACAGGATGATCTTCAAGAGTCCAGAATCTTGTCCAACCACCATTATACTGCATTATTATACCAGTAGACATGTCAGAAACTATATCTCCATCTTGTGCATCTCTTGAAAATCTCCACCGTGCTGGTTCGGCAGTTATAGATTGTCCACTTTTAAGTTGATCTGGAAATGCGTCAAATTCTGCTACTTGGTCAGCATGTCCAGCAAATAATCCTACAGGAGATGTTCCTACAAGTATTCTTTGTCCATCATATGTTTCTCCAGAAGTTGGAGGCGCGTTAGATATTCTTGTAACCCATTTTATAGATAGGTGATCAAAATTAGTAAATGTATTTCTATCATAATTTCCTCTTACAAAATTCCAGTCTACACAATACCCTACATAACCAGAATCTGCGTTGTCTGTTGCTACTGGGTTAGCTCCTTGTAAATAGTTTCCAGCAAGTGTTGGTCTTGCGAGATTTGTAATCCAGTCAAATTCTGATCGAGTCCATTGTGATAGATGATTTTCTACATCGGTTTCATTTGCTGCCGTAAAATCTGATATTTTAAAGTCTTCATCCCAAAGAATAGAGGCTGCTGGTGACTCTGGAGGAAGTCCTGCATTTGAAAAATGATCTATTTTAGCTCTCCAGAATCTATCATCTGTAACAGAATCTCCTATTCTTTTTACTTGTGCATCCTTTAAATATTCAACCGTATTAGGATCCCAGTCTGGTCTGAATCTTGAATTAGTGAAAAGCGAATTAAATCTAACATGACCCATAGGAAGAGAACCAGCTCCTCTTTGTCCTTTCAATATAACATGATTCTTAATCCTTTTACTATCTGTAATTAATTGTTTGTCTTTTTGTTCTGATGGTTCAAATGCTTCTGGATCTATTACTACACCGCTATCTACTCCACCAAACTGCGTTACAATTATCTTTACATCTCCAGCAATTCCTTCATTAGGAATAGCATCCCAGTAAAAATCTGTAAGAGTTCCTCCTGCCTGAGCTGGTAATGCGACCTTGTCTATTATTTCTTTTAAATGATTGAATATTGGTGCTGGTCCAGAAGGTATCCAATCTCTTTTTAATACATCAAAATCTGGTGATGATGGAAGATCGTTTTGTATAAGGTCTATAAATATACTTCTTTGTGAATTACCAAAAGGGTTACTTGAACTTAACTCATTATGAGCATTAGCAGAATAATTAAAAAGTCTTTGTTGAAAAGCATCTGCTGGCGCTTGAAGAAAAAGAGGAGAGCCATCAAGATTTTCTTTTAATATATATTCCTCCCCTCTTCCTATAATCTGTAATATTTCTCCATTAACCTCATCATCTAATATAATTGCTTGACTTATCTCAAATCTATATAATCTTCCAACTCTTACAGTTCCATCTGCTAATGTTTGTGTAATCTGTACATCTATAAGATATCTATCTTTTGCTACTTCGTCTACAAGTATTGGTCCTTCTCTAATAAAAGTTCCATCTGGATCTATTCTCAAATCAAGCTTCATACTATTTACCTCATCAGTTGTGGCATTGGTTACACTTACTTTTAACATATATTCGTCTAAATCTCCATTAACTATATTTCCTAAAGTCGGTCCTTCTACTGGAGACTGTCCTTTACTTATTATTCTAACTACTCTATCATAGGTAGTTTGTGGATTTGCACTCAAGTTTCATCGCCAAGCCCAGATGGCTCATGCTGTCCTCCAAAATAAAGTTCTATGGTAAAGTCATGTTTAGTTGGAGATATTCCTAGATATCCTATAGTCATTCTTCCTATCATAAAACCTCTATCTGAATTAGGTCCATTAGACTGAGTAGGAGAAATACTATAAAATGGCGCACTTGGTATATCTAATCCAAATCTACCATGAACTAATTGACCACTTGTTGGTACAATAAGTCTAAAATGTTTTAATTTTGGAATATCTGCTGAAACTTTTTTCATTCTACCTTTAAGTTCAAACCTTCTTCCTTTAAGCCCATCATCTCTATTGAATATTCTTCTTATTCCTTTAGAATTAACAGATTGCTGTGGATTAATCCTTTGTTCATAAATTTCATTTATTCCTTCTAACAAGTCATCCGGAAAATCGAATATTAGTTTCTGTTTAGATGGTAAGCTTGTTATAGAATTACCTATCTGAGAATTACTTATATAAAAAAGAGTTGCATCTACCATTTTTACTCACGTCCCCTAAAATCATTGGCTGAGTCTCTCTGTTGCATAGCGAACATATCTTCTGTATTAGACCAAGCTGGTCCTTGACCCTGAGTTAGATGATCTCCTGCTGCCCCAAAGAATATTTCTCCTCTGTTTATTTTATTATAAATCTCTTTCTCCATAAATATTACAACTTCATCTTTTACTAATTTCCTTACATCATACACTCCTCCCGGTCCAAACATTGTTTTAATCATTTCAAAAACTTGCATTGCTATTGTTATAATAAGTGCTACAGGTATTACTTTACCAATAAGTCCCATCATCTGTCCTTGAAAGAAACCTATAGGATTTCTAGCTATACCAATACCCTTTTGGAATGTTCTTAATGCTTGTTCTTGCGCTCTTTCAATAGCTTGTATTTTATCCATTATATGAGTTCTTTGTTTTTCAATTTGTTTTATTTTTGCTGTGTTATTTCTTTGTGCATCTTTACGCTCCTTCATCATTTGCTGAAATGCTGATAATTGTTGCATTGGAGTTCGACTTGATTTATCTCTTCCTATTGATGGAAGAACTTCTCCTGCACCGGTGTCTGTAGCTCCTCCCATACTTGGAGTTCCTTCTTCATCAGTTTCTTCTGAACCACCAATACCAGCTGTTGGTCCTGCTCCAGATGCTAAACCATGTTTTTCAGCTATTTTTCTTATCTTATCACTATCCATTAATTTTTTATGTATTGCTTTTTCTTTTTCCTCAGCCTCTTGTAGATTACGTGCTAGTTTTTTTACTTCTTCCTCAGCCTTATCTCCTGTATTTTCTAAATTATCAGTTGCTGTTTCTGCTCTTTTTGCTACCTCTTCTAATTGATCTGCCTCTTCGTTTAATCTATCTATATCCTCTGCGCTTATTGGTTTGCTTAAGTCTATTTCCTCATCTACTGGCATAATTCTTCAACCTCTTCTTCTGGGAATCCATATTTACAATTAAAACAAACAACACAATTATCTTCTATAGTTAAATATCCTATAGAGTTTTCGTTACAACAGTAACATTCTGGTATTTTTCCTCCAACTCGTTTTATCTCTTCTATTTTTTTCTTTAGTTTATATCTCCTCTTAGCCCTAGCTAAAGCTTGTTTTCCTTCTGGAGTTTTTCTATATCGCTTTTGCTGTTTATATATTACTTGTTTTGTAATATACTCAGTCTTTAAATCATTCACACATAATATACCTAAAAGTAGTATATTAGCATATTATGTCATTGAAGCTATCTTCCAACGGTCAAATTCTTCTTTTAAAGCTGTTTCAAATTCTGGCATTTTGTTTCTTACAGTGTTTCTTATAATATAAAGTGATTGAATACCAGTTACTATATGTCCTCTTGAGAATAATCTTTTTCCATTTTTTATCCAAGATAACATTAATTTTAATCTAGGTCTTATCCAGTGATCTCTAGTTCCTCTTTCCCTAGCAACCGCTACATCAAATCCTGAATCTGTAAAATACTCACTCGTTATTGTAATCTTTATTCTATCAGCATCAATTTCTACATTGGAAACTTCCGTATTCTGCCATATTTTCTCCGAGAAGTTATGTCTTCTCATTTCTAATTCTATAGAATCAACAAAAATTTTATTTGCTAGTTCCCTTGACTTTACTTCTAGGAAATCGTCATAGTTATTAGTCCAATGATGTAATCTTGTTTTATAATTCCTAGCCTCTTCAGGTGTGATCATGGCGATTCATTACTTGATGTTCTTTCAACTGTTTCTATTGATAATATGTCTCCAGAAACTGCCATACTAACTGCTCCTCCAGTTGCTCCGAATTGAATAGCTCCAAATGTATTTGGATCGAGTACAAATTTAAGATGAATGAATTTATCTCCAGTGTCTCCAGCTGGTCCTGATAATGCTTCTATAGTTGTAACAAATATTACTTCAATAGGATCATATTCTTGGTTCTTAAAAATCCAAAAAGAAAGAGTTTTCTGATCTGAAGATGCGCTAAAATCATCGTCAAATAGATCTGCTGTTACTTTAAGATCAATACTAAATGTATGATTGAATCCTTGTGGATCTATTGCTTTTTTACCAGTATCTGAATAATGGGTTTCCCTGTTGAATTGAAAATTCAGTCTCATAGTTTGTCTTTCCTTCATTCTTAGGAATACTCCGGGATTTGATGGATCTTGGAATTGTACGAATCCCTTAAAAGTCCTAGCTCTAAGATTCTGAAGGTTAAAGTCAGTAGGCACAACCATATAGAATAATAACCCTAACTGTTTATTAACCTTTTTTATGTTAGAATAGCATCATAGCCTGATTCTAATAGTGTTTTTCCAGTCCAAATACCAGTTACATAAAATGACGTTGTAGCCTTTTCTATCTCTGTATATTGCCCTGCTTTTGTAGTAGTTCCTAGTAAATAAATAAAATTACGTATTACTCCATTCCTAATCAATCTACCATTAATTTCTTCCCTTGCATCTGTGGCGCCTTTTAGTGCTTTAGCTATCTCGAATGTATTTTCATATGTTACAGTTATTTCAAATTCCCTTAGTTCTCTAGGGTCATATTGAATTTCTCCCGAATCTATACTATGTGAATCCACAGAAGCTCCTTCTGTAGAATTAAAACTAAGCATTTTTATTTGTAATGGATCAGTATCTGTAAAAAGTTCTATAAAGCTACCTTTTCCCTCAATACCATCTCCTGTGGTTGATTTATAATCTCTATAGGTAAATCGTAAAACACTTCTTTTACCATAAATCTCGTTATCTAAAAGACTTGAATTCCATGTCTTTTGTTCCATTATTATTTCGTTTGGAGGTGGTATGTTAGCATCTTCCAGCAAGTCTATAATTTCGCTTTCAATAGCTATTCTATCTGCCTCTTCTAACTCATCTCTTCTATTATATTTTATAAAAAGTCTTACCTCAAAAACAGTGTCTATCTGTGTTTTTAAAACATCAGTTGTATTAGAATCACTTGATATTAAAAGAACTTCAACACTTGGATAAATTATGAATTTCTGTTCTCTTTGAAAAAACTGTAACTTATATGGAAATTCTCCCGGTTTTATAATATCTGTAACCTGTTGTGGAGTAAGCGTATTAAAATCACTCATGGTGTCACCTGAAATCTAATTTGTTTTCCGTTAAGTCCATCAGTTATTTTTACTTCTTTTCCACCGTCAGCTGTTTGTGGAACAGTAAATGTAACACCTGAAAATTCTCCTTCTGTGTCAGAAACTATTAATGTTGGTACTGTTTCTACTTCTTGACCATCAAACTGTATAGTTATATCTGAATGTGGTCTCCATTGCATTCCTTCTAAAACAACAAGAGTTCCTACTGGACCCACTAAAGGTATAGCTGATATTTGAGGGAATTGTCTAAATCTAATATCTCTAGTCCATCCAAATCGTCTATCTAAATAATTGTCTAAGTTTTTTACTGAAGTATCCCATAACAAAGGTTTCTCAGCAGTTTTTATTCTAAACTTTCCTTCAACCATATCTGCTGCGATAGCTTTTATTTCTTCATCTATTTCAGGTTCTGTTTCAGTTGAAAGTGGGAGTACTATATCTGTTCCATTAAAATCAACAGTTCCTAATTTGTTTCTAATACGGTTATTTATAAGGTCATCTACTTCTTGAATATATAACACAATTTCCTCTTTTAAAGTGTCATCTGGAATTCGCATTTTTAGCTTAATACTATCGTACTCCGAATAATCTCCCATATATTAAATATGCACTCCTCATATAAAAATAGTTTTTATTGTTATTAAAAAAAAAAGAAAAAAAGAAATTGTGTGATTTTTCTGTCTATAGGTGTGATAATCTTACAGTTGCTTCCACGTTCTTTACGACTGCTGCGATTTTCTGAGTTCCTGTCAAATGAATGATTTGGAATTCGTTCCTTCGCTGTGCTTCCATTGTCAAATCTCTTCCAGAAACTAAGCCAAATGCAACGTTTGGAATAAACATAGTTGATCTAACTGAAGTACCACCTTGATCGGCTGCTGCGATAGCAGAAGTCCTAACTAAGTTTGTACCTGCAATTCTCTCAACTGTTGCTTCAGTAATAATTGCTGGTCTTGAGAAGCCAATGTAGCTGTCAAGATCTGGATCTAGTGTAATGTCTCGAATACCTTTACCGCTTGTATAAGTGATTAAATTGCTGTCGTCTAAACCTTCATCTTGAATAACTCCCTTTCCAGCGAGTAATCCTCTATATGATAAAAGTCCTAGACCTGCACCGTCGCCCGTAATTTGTGCGCCAGTGTTACCATCAATCCATCTTCCTACTTTTGTTCCACCGCCTTTTGCTTTTCTTACAGTTGCGGAACCGGATGAACCAGTGTCCAAATTGTAAGCTCTAAATAATACTTCACGACTTTCATCGTTAATACTTTCTAGTGCAAATGAACGATTTGCTGCTGCGATAATATCAATAGGAGATTCTTCGGTTTGTTGATAACCAATGTTTACTCTCGTACCTCTTGGATCTGTTTCAGTACCTGCACTACGTATAATAGGATCTGATGGAACCGTTGCTACGTTAACATCGTCGTCCCCTTCCGTAATTGCTTCGAATGTTACTGGACCAAAGTCATAGAAGAAAGCTTCTCTAGTTCCGGGAGGCAAGATTTTTGTCTCACAGAATTGTCGAATTGGTGTAACTACTTTTCCATCCGGTAGTACTAAAACTTGCTCGGACATTATTCTCATAAAGTCTCCGTCAGCAGGTCCTGCTACAGAAAGTGTTGATGCTTCTCCGCCATAAGTCTTACCAATCTCACCTTTTGGGATTTGATTTCTAAGCTCGTTGCCTGAACCATCGAATTTTTTGTAGTATTGCTTACCATAATTCTCGTAGATTTTCTCCTTGTTAATGTGCCAGATAAATGCTGGACTAACATTCTGTTCTTGTTGTACTGCTCTAAACCAAGCAGATGGTTTTGATATTTCTGCTTCTACCGCGTTAATTTTAGTTCCGTTAGCATTTGTTGGTCTAGCTCCGGTTACTAATGCTCGTGGTTTAGCAGCTTCTTTTGCGTTTCGTATTCGTGCATCTAGTTCCTTCTCTTGTGCAAGAAGTGATTTAGCCTGCACTCGCATCTTAGCGATTTCTAAAGCCCGTAGTGCTTCAGCCTTTTTTACTTTGGCTGCGTACAAAACGTTTCTTCGTCTTTCGCTTGCTGTATCTGCGTTTGTAGTTCCTGCTCCTTTAGTAATCTCTGTTGGATTAACTGCTGGTTCAGAACCATCATCTCCAGTAAGTAAGTCGGTAATTTCGCCTTCGCTATCATCTGGTTGTTCAGAACCTTCAACGAATGGAACTTCCACTCCTTCCGGTGTTTCTGCTTCGCCAGTTGCGCTAGAGCCTTTTGCGACAGGTTCTGGGATTGAACGCTTTGATGCGTCACCTGTAGTAGAAGGTTCACATTTTCTTGTATGAGCATTCCAAATTTGTCCGTCTTCACAATTACCTCCACCAGCAGTACCATCGGCACCGTTATGTGGGATTGTATGAGCTGGTAATTCTCCAACTGGATTCACTTGAGTTTCTTGCTCTGTTGCTTTTCTAACCTTCGTAGGCATACTGATTTAATTTAGTCATAATTCCTTTATAAGCATTTAATAGGTATATATTAGGGTCTATTCAGTCCTCTTCTTCAACCAATTCTGGCATTTTATCTCCTTCATAATACGTTCTAGATGGAGATTCTCCCTTTAAATCGAACCCATTCTCTGAATATTCTGTTACATGATCTATTCCTCCATGTTCATTGAATAGTGATATATAGCGTGTAGTTGCCTTGTTTGGACTTGTAGGTATTTTATCATCGTCAGTATATTTATCAATTCTTAGTAATTTAGTCATATAATCCCTCCTTTATCATATTTGACATTACTTTTAACTTTTCTGTGTTAACTGTATGATAACTCTTATCTGTAGGAGATGATAACATTCCAAAGTATTCTGAATGTGTTTCATTTGCTATTAATTGTTCTGCTTTTTTAATGTTTTCTGAGTAATCCTCTTCAGCTTGTTTTTTTCTATTAACAACATTTTCTAAGATATTTTGATTCAACCAATCTTGATATTCCTTTTCTGTTTGGTGTTCTGCTTTTCCATAATTATGATGATTTATGAGGTTATCCTTTTCATCTTCCCATTTTTTCTTACCTTCTTCTTTAACGGTGTCCAAATCATCAAAATATGATCCTGCATATTCTGTTAATGCGTTTTCTTTTCCCATTTTAATAATCTTATCTGTAAACTTTGTCATTTTTTCTTTATTTGGCTCAACTTCAGTAGCCCACCTAGCATGTGCTAATTCATGAGAAACTGTGTTTAATACATCATCTAATTTATCAGTATATGCTAAATTTATAGTTAATACAGATGGCGATATTAATATTTTTCCTTCTTCAGAATCGAAAGAACTTCTTCCTCCATGAGTACCTAATGTTCTTACTCTATTGGAACCTCTACCTTTCCATTTTTCTTGTTCAGAATATTTTATTCTAAGTATATCTACAGTGTCTCTTTCTTGATCTGATAATATATTATTCCATACATATTTAACTTCCTCTCCTAATTCTACTACTTTTGGTTCAGCTTTTTGAGGTATATTAGAATCTATTATAGTTTTTCCTTTAATTGCATTATCAAACTCACTTTCTAATACCCTATATCCAGAATCTTTTACATTAATAAAATCTCTAGGTTGATCAATCTTCCAACCTGATTTTGTTATTATCTTTTTTGATACTCCGTTTTTAAATTCTTTAAATCCTCTTCTGTGTGAATTCTTACCTACACCTATTTCAAATAAATCTAGTTTGTTAAACTCATCTCTTTTTTGTTTAAATGTTTCTAATTTTTGTTCAAATCTTTTTACAGTATCTTCCCAACTTCCTATACTAATATTCAATCCTTTGTACTTTAATGTGTTTTCTGGCTCATTTTTAATTTGTTCTTTATGTATGGAAAGTGAGTCTTTAGCTTTTTGAAGTCTTTTATCCAAGTCTCCTAACTCTCTATTAAAACCTCTATCTCTAAGTGTCTTTGTTTGACTTAAATCTCCAAGTTGTGAACCTGTACCTTTTGTTGCAAATTGACCATCATCATCTCTAGGATGTTCATCTTCTACGAATTCTTCCTTAGCTTTTTTTTTACCAAGTTTCTCGCATCAGAGTCACTATAACCATGATCCGTTACAAAATGTGATTTTAAATTACTTGCATGATACCCACATTCTGGACATATTTCAAAATCTTCTTTAGCTTTTGACTTCTCTTTCATAGTATCTTGTGGTATTGTAATCTCTGGTTCAGGTTGTAAATTTAAACCCTCTTCTGTGAATTTTGGAAGTGAAAATCCCGGCTGTATTTGGGCTTCAGTTCCTGCTAATTGAAATTGGAATGGACTATCAGTTATTGCAGAACCAGATGTATTAAACCATTGTGGAGTAGATGTATAAACAGTTGAACCTGTATTAAGTTGTATTGTTTGTATAGCTCTAAAATTATCATTAATTATTGCCTCACTAGCTAATTTCTTCAATTTAGCCTCAACTGCTTCTATTGTTGCTATTGGGAAACCGGGATGATATACTAATGAAACTTCTCTAAATTCTGCTCCTTTGATAAGTGTATAACATTCTTGATTACATACTGTTGGAGAATCTGAATCATAATATATTCCAAGTGATACTGCCATATCTCCTTCATCAACTTCTTTTTGGAAGAATGGATGTGTAATAGTTCCTTCATAATAAAGCGTTAATTCTTCTGGTTCCCATCTTAATGTAACTTCTCCCACTTTGAAATCTCTTCCATTATTCAAATGATCTTGCATTTCTTCGTCTAATCTATCCATTTCTTCTTCTGCGCCATCAACTGCACTATGGTTTAATAGAAGAGGTAATGTTAGTCCGTTTCCTTTGGCTAATTCTTCTGGTAAGTAAATTCTGTTATTTAGTGAAACTCCTGCATATGCTAAAACTCCTTTAATTTTCTTTCCTTCTCTTTCTATAGTTGGTAATCCGAATAAAAGACCTACGCTTTCTCCTCCTCTTTTTCTTCTAGCTAAAACCTTTAATTTTCTTCCTATATATCCTTCAAATTGTGCTACTGATTTATTACAAGCACAGCTAATTATTTGCTCAAAAGCTTTTTTTTTCGATTCAGTGAATGGGTTTTTATTCTCTTCTGGTTTTTTACCGAATGGATTTGCCTCTGGTTTCTTAGGTTCTTCCGGTGCTTGTACATCTTGTGGTGGTTGTGGTTGTGTTGGATCTTGTGGTGGTTGTGGTTGTGTTGGATCCTGAGGTGCCATTGGGTTTTGAGCCATTGGATCCATTATTTGTTCTTGACTTTCAATATTTCCCTCACCATTGC
>SDBS01003183.1_pt1 | contig 16067 bp, 8 predicted proteins | sample 2277091 | NCBI WGS metagenome assembly SDBS01 (sample SAMN10404972, study PRJNA504765) | marine sediment metagenome | isolation source: marine sediment core GS10_PC15, 163 cmbsf | place: Arctic Ocean: Southern Knipovich Ridge | collected 2010 | reverse complement strand
CTTAGCTCCTCCTTATCCCTGGGCTCTCGAATCGGCCAAAAATGCGGATCGCATTGCATGGGTTTTCTATTCAAAAGGGGCTCGGAATGTATGGACAGCAGCAGCCCCGGATTTTAAGCCCGTTAATCTGACCGGATATGCAAAAGACGAGGTCTTTGAAATCCCGGATGTCTATATCACAGACGACGGAAAAACCGTTGTCTTTATAAAAGGCGGAAGGCCCAACAGCGAAGGCTGGGTCACAAATTCAGACAGCAGTGCAGATGGGAGGGAGCAAGCCATTTGGGCCGTGAGGCCGGATGGTGGGAAATCCTGGAAAATTGCCCTTGGTGCTAATCCCATTCTTTCCCCTGACGGAGAAAGTCTGTTACAGGTGAGAGAGGGTCTGATTTACAGGTTTCCTTTAACTCCGCCTTCAGATCCTAACGTTATTCCAGAACCTGAGCTACTGTTTAGAGCGGCCGGACGGAATGGATCTCCGATCTTTTCTCCTGATGGGTCCAGTATCGCCTTCGTCACCAACAGGAATGATCACAGCTTCATCGCTGTCTTTAATATCGCATCGAGAAAGATCACCTATATGGCACCCAATGTGGACCGGGACTACAATCCCCGATGGTCTGCCGACGGAAAAAATATAGTCTTCTTAAGACGGCCAGGGCTTCAGTACGGCTCGGCATCCTCCGGTTTTGGTGGATACCGCGGTGGGGGAATAGCACGCCAGGCTATATGGATTGCCGATGTTGAAAAAGCTACGGCTAAAAAACTGTGGGATTTTCCCTCAGAAAAACCCCGTTATTATTCTTTCCGCAATTTTGAACTCACAGCCAATGGCCGAATTATCTTTAGGGCAGAGAGTGAAAACTGGAACCATTTGTATTCCATGCCGCTCACAGGTGAAGATCCCATCGATCTGACTCCGGGAGAGGCCTTTGTGGAACACCACGCTCTATCAAATGATGGAAAAACACTTTTTTACAGCACAAATCTGGCGGATATCCACGGCCGGCATATATGGAAGGTGCCTACTACGGGCGGAAAACCCGTTCAGCTGACCAAAGGTGCTACCATAGGCACGTATCCCGTGGCTTTGGGCTCAGGAGACAAGGTGGCCTTTCTCTATGCTACAGCCGTTCACCCGACCTCCATTGCGACAGTTCCGTCCAACGGCGGAAAGATCGAAGTGGTCGCTCCTGAAAATCTTCCTTCGGAATACCCGATGGATGAGCTTGTTATCCCTGAACTTGTGATTATTAAAGCTCCGGACGGGCTCGAGATTTCCTGTCAGCTCTTTCTTCCTAAAGGGGCAAAACCCGGGGATAATCTTCCGGGTGTTGTCTACACACACGGAGGACCCATTCGCCAGATGCTTCTGGGATGGCACTACATGGAATTTTATTCTGAAGCCTATGGAGTTAACCAGTACTTTGCCAACCACGGCTATGCCGTAATCTCGATAAACTATCGCAGCGGTATCGGATACGGACGATCTTTTCGCAATGCCCCAAAAACAGGAAGGCGGGGTGCATCCGAATACCAGGATGTGCTTGCAGGAGCTAAGTATCTTCAGAACCGGCCCGAAGTGGATGCGGATAGGATTGGAAAATGGGGACTTTCTTACGGTGGATTGCTGACAGCCATGTCGCTGGCAAGAAATTCAGACATTTATAAAGTGGGGGTAGATCTGGCTGGGGTTCACGACTGGTCGCGGCGAGGAAACATGTCTGAGGCCCAACGGAAACTGGCTTTTGAGTCATCACCGGTTGCAGACATAAAAACTTGGACTTCACCCGTGCTCTTTTTACACGGCGATGACGACCGGAATGTTGATTTTCAACAGACAACGGATCTTGTCCAAAAATTGAGAGCCAAAGGAGATGTGCTTATTGAGCTGATGATAGCTCCGGATGAACCTCATGAATTTCTGCTGTATAAGAACCGCATGGATGGATATAACCGGACATTTGAATTTATCAACCGGTTTTTGAAGAAATAAATACTTTAAATTCAAAGGGAGGATGGAATGAAAAAAACGCCTCTATCAATGTTTCTCCTGTTTGCTTTTGTTTTGGTTGTTTTTGCGTTGTCCCAACCGGCAAATGCCGACCAAAAAGTCACTGAACCGAAAACTCAGTTCGGTTTCAACATCGGAGATGACTACATTCTAATCACATACACACAGCTGACTGAGTATTGGAAAAAGCTGGATAAGGAATCTCCGCGGATGAAACTGGTGGAGATCGGCCGGACAGCCGAAGATCGCCCACAGTGGATGGCCATTCTCACATCTCCGGAAAACCACAAAAAACTCGACTTCTATAAAGACATTTCTGCCCGTCTGGCACTGGCTAAGGGACTCGATGATGACGAAGCCAGAAAGCTTGCTATCGAGGGAAAAGCCGTTGTCTGGATCGATGGGGGACTGCACGCTACAGAAGTCGTCGGTTCACATCAACTGATGGAGATTGTGTATCAAATGGTCAGCCGGGATGATAGAGAGACAATGCGGTTCCTCGATGACGTGATTATACTTGCGGTTCATGCCAATCCCGATGGGATGGAGCTTGTTTCAAACTGGTATATGAAAGACTCCGATCCCAAAAAGAGATCCACCCGAGGCCTGCCGCGGCTCTATCAAAAATATGTCGGACATGACAACAACCGTGACTCCTATATGGCAACCCAACCAGAGACGGTCAATATGAATAAAATCATGTACCGCGAATGGTATCCACAGATCATGTATAACCACCATCAGACAGGACCCAGTGGATTGGTTGTTTTTGTCCCTCCGTTCCGTGATCCACCCAACTACAATTTCGATCCTCTTTTGATCATTGGAATCGAACAAGTTGGTGCGGCCATGCATTCCCGTTTGATTGCCGAAGGGAAGCCGGGAAGCGGCATGCGCAATGTCTCAAGCTACTCAACCTGGTTTAACGGCAATGTCCGGACAACCGGCTATTTTCACAACCAGATCGGCATTCTGACTGAAATAAAAGGAAATCCTACCCCTGTCGAACTAAACATCGTTCCGGATCGCCTGCTAAAGAGCATGGATTCTCCTTTTCCCATTACGCCAAAGACTTTCCATTTCAAGGAAGCCATCGAATACTCCATCACCATGGATAAAGCTATCATCGACCTTGCATCACGGTACAGGGAAACATTTCTGTATAACCGCTACATCATGGGCCGCAACAGTATCGAAAGAGGTAGCCAGGATAACTGGACCATTCATCCCAAGATTGTAGATGCGGTTAAGGCTGAGGTGAGTCGAGCTTCTACGGTAAATCAACAAGCAGCTTCACGCTTTGGCGGACGGAGCCGTGGAATCACCAAAAAGCAGTTTGACCTTTTCCGGAAACCTGAAAACAGGGATCCCCGGGGATTTATTATTCCTTCCAATCAACCCGACTTTCCCACGGCCACAAAGTTTATCAATACGCTTGTACTGAATGGTGTAACCGTTCATCAAGCCAGCCAAGGATTTGAAGTATCAGGAAAAAATTATCCGGCAGGCTCCTATGTTGTTAAGGCTGCTCAGGCCTTCAGACCTCATGTCATGGACATGTTTGAGCCACAGGACCATCCCAATGATTTTATGTATGAAGGCGGTCCTCCGCGCCCACCCTATGACAATGCCGGTTACACATTGGCGTTCCAGATGGGAATAGAATTTGACCGGATGCTGGAGGGATTTGAAGGCCCATTCCAGGAAATAAAAGGTTTAGCGAAGCCATTATCCGGCAAAGTAAACAATGCCAAGGGAGCTATAGGATTTTTTCTCGATCATGCCTTTACTGACGCCGCTGTAGTTACCAATAGGCTTCTCGCCGATAGTAATAAAGTTTATTGGTTAAAAAAGTCTTATGTGCTCAATGACAAGACTTTTCCTGTGGGAACAATTTATATCGAAGCCAGGTCATCAACACTTAAGAAACTTGAGGGAATGTCCAAAGAACTTGGTGTCAGTTTCTATGGAACGCCTTCTGTTCCCAACGTTTCTGCCCTGCAGTTAAATCCGGTTCGGATCGGTCTTTGGGACCGTTACGGTGGATCCATGCAGTCAGGCTGGACGCGCTGGCTTCTCGAGCAGTTTGAGTTTCCCTTCGAGGTGGTCTATCCGCCTAAACTCGATGAGGGAAATCTGAAAAATCAGTTCGATGTTCTTATTTTTGTAAGCGGAGCGATCCCCGCTGCCAGGAGCGGTCAAACATCCCGATTTAGCGGTCGTGGTGGAGGCACTCCAAATCTAGAGAGCATCCCTCCTGAATATCACCATATGGTAGGAAATATAACTCCCGATAAGACTATCCCGAAACTCCTTGAATTCCTTAAGGCCGGAGGCACAGTCCTAACCATCGGTTCATCTACAAGCCTTGCCCAACACGCCGGTGTTCCGGTCGGAAATCATATAGTCGATCAAAATGGTAACTCTCTTCCCCGCGAGGTGTATTATGTCCCAAGCTCTGTCCTGGAAGTCAGAGTCAACAACCAGCATCCGCTGGCTTATGGACTGGATGACCGGATCGATGTTTTCTTCAGCAACAGCCGGGTCATGCGTCCCCATGTTGAGGCGGATAAAAAGGGGTTTACATCCATCGCCTGGTTTGACTCCGCTAAACCGCTGCGGAGCGGGTGGGCCTGGGGACAGGATCGTCTCTATGGTGGAGTGGCTGTTGCGGAAGCTAAAGTCGGTAAGGGTCAGCTCTTTCTCTTTGGACCGGAAGTCCTGTTCCGCGCACAACCTCACGGCACGTTTAAGTTTGTCTTTAACGGAATATACTTAGGAGGCGCAAAGCCCGTCACACTTAAGTAAGCCGGGCGACCGCATCGACGGCTCTATTGATCTCTGAGAGCGGATTGTAGAAGTGCGGTGAAAACCGGATGTTGGGGCCCATGGCTGCACATCCGATGCCGTGCTGTCCGTAAAGAACTTCCAGAGCTTTTCTGGAATCGAGCCCTGGTATTTCAAATATGACAACACTCCAGCACATTGTGTGATCCATCGGTGTTACAAATTTAACATGGGGGATTTTTTTCCTGAGACCGTCTTTTACAGCATCTGCCAGCATTCTGGCTCGCGTTGAGATCCTCTGTTTGCTCAGAGTGTTGTGAAACTGGGCCGCTTCGAACATCGCCGATACACGGGAATCGTCCTGCTGCCCGAGATTATCAAACTTCCGTGCACCTCCTTTTACAGCGGATTCCCAGCCTACTCCAACCTGACTCGGATAGAGAGACTTAATTCTGTCACGACGGACATATAGAATCCCAACCTCTTTGGGACCGCAGAACCACTTATGTGAGCTGGATGTAAAAAAATCACAGCCCATATCATGAAGATCCAGAGGTAAGGTGCCGAATGTCTGGGCGCCGTCAACAAGAGTTAGGAAACTATTTTTTCTGGCGATCGAGCACAGCTCTTTAGCTGGAAGCCTGATTCCTGACACATTGGAGACATGTGAAAAAGCCAGCATTTTAGTGCGGGGCGTCATCGCATCTACAAAAGGTTTGATCAGATCATCCGGACCTTCCGGATTATCAGGAGTGCTGACCCTAATAACACTGTATCCGTAGCGTTCGGCCCGGACATCAAAAGCGATGTTAGCTGTGGGATGGTTCTGATCCCAGATAATCACTTCATCATTTTTTCCAAGAGTCACGCCGTTGATAACAAAGTTATTGCCCTCGCTTGTATTTCTTGTGATAGCGATTTCGTCGCTTTCTGCACCCACGTATTCAGCTAATGTAGTGCGAGACTTTTCTTTCAATTCAGAGAATTTCGCACGATTAGCAGATGAGGGATCGCTGTCCACATTCTTTGTCAGCTCTATCACCCTGCTTTGGACGACCGCCGGTGCCGGACAGAGATTGGCTGCATTGAGCATGATAAGGTTTTTTCTAATCAGAAATTGATCCTTGACCATCGTCCAGAATCTCTCGTCTCCGGCTGCTTTCTTTTGATCGAGTGCGGCGGCTGTGCGTCTTAAGAGATCATAAGACGATTCCGTCTGTCCTAAATCGATGAAGGGCAGAAGCATTCCTGCGGCCGTTCCATGGGCCAGTCCTTTGAGTAACGATCTTCGGGTCATTCCCGGCCTATTATCGGAATATTGATGGATATTCTGTGAGCCCATTGTTGCCTCCTTATTCAATAAAAACTGTCGACAGCTGGAAAGAGTATATCACTCAAAAAACCACATGAGAATAAAAATCTAACGAAAATTATGTTAGAATTTAGCAAAGAAATGAAAATAATCGGTTTGATCATTAATCCCATCGCTGGCATGGGTGGTCGAGTCGGACTAAAGGGTACGGACGGACAACACATCCTGGAAAAAGCCGTAAAACTGGGAGCCATCCCTCAGTCAGTGTCAAGGACTAAAGACGCTTTAAACGTTATGAGTAATTCTGTCTCTGATTTAGCATTGATAACCTACGGCGGAAGAATGGGGGAGGACGCGGCCAGAGAGTGTGGCTTTTCTCCGGAAATCATTGGTTCTCCATCTGAACAAAAAACAACTTCCAAGGATACTAAAGCTGCAGCTAAGGCTATGCTGGATGCGAAAGTGGACGTGCTTCTTTTTGCCGGTGGAGACGGAACGGCAAGGGATATTTATAGTGCGGTCGGCAGCGAACTCGTCATAATTGGAATTCCCACAGGAGTTAAAATCCATTCGGCTGTCTTTGCTCAAAATCCACTGAGTGCAGGAGAGTTGGCCTCCCTCTATATGCAGGGACGGATACAAAATGTCCGCGAAGCGGAAGTTATGGATATCGATGAAGAGGAATTCAGGCGAGGACATCTCTTTGCCAAACTCTACGGTTACTTAAAGATCCCTTGGGAAAGGAAATTATTACAGAGATTAAAGGCGGGCTCATCTGTAAGCGAACAATATGTTCATGAATCTATCGCTCACGAAGTCGTCGGGAATATGGAAAACGACTGCAATTATATCATAGGGCCTGGAACCACAACCCGGGCTGTTTTGGAGAAATTGAATTTGGACGGAACTCTTTTGGGTGTGGATTTGGTCAAAAACAAAAAACTTGCTGGAAAGGATCTTAATGAAGCACAGCTGCTTGAAAAAATCAAAGGTCAAAAAACAAAGCTTATTGTCACTCCGGTTGGGGGGCAGGGATATCTGTTTGGCCGAGGAAACCAACAGATCTCCCCTGAAGTTCTAAAGATTGTTGGAAAATCCAATATTATGATTATCTCTTCCAAGCATAAATTAAATGCACTAAAAGGCCGGCCGCTGCTGATCGATACCGGAGATAAGGAAACGGATATCGTTTTTAGTGACTACTACCGGATTATAACCGGATACAATGAGGCCGTGATCTTCAGGGTTTCGTCATAACAAAGACTTAAGAGGAAAGTGATCAAAAAGGCAAATTCTATAGATGCCCTTTTGCACCGAAAAGACATAAACATTTAGTACTTCTTTAATATGTTTGATCAAGCATGTATGATACAGTCAAAGTCTATAATTAAATTAAAGAGGTTGCAATGAGAACGCAAATTGAGAAAATCTCACAATTAATGGTTTTTGTTGGCATTCTTGGTTTTTTTTCGGGTCTTTTAGCGCAGGAAAAACCGGAAATCCAACCCGATACCGGTTTCCGGTCTGCAGATTATTACGATACAAAAGGTGAGGTTTTTGACGATGATATTGTCGATGAGATAATAATGCTGTTTGACAAACTACTTTCACAGCCATCGGTCAAAGAGGATTTTGCCGCTGAGTCGAGAATACACTTCTGGAGGTTTACAAACCGCCTTTCAAAAGGAATATTGAGTGACGAACAATTGGAAAAGGTGAACAATTACGTTGACGGTCTTAAACAGCTATATCCCGATGCGGTTGAGAGAATCGATAAAAACAGTTTTGTGATCAATAATTTGATGCTGGGCAGAAAGGCGCCGAATATTACCGGAGAGGATGAAAACGGGAACGAGATCGAATTGAATGATTATCTTGGTAAAATAACGGTGCTGTATTTTACCGGGAACTGGTGCGGTCCGTGCAGGGGAGAGTATCCGTTTCAACGTTTTATGCTGGAATATTTTAAGGATGATCCTTTTGCGATCGTTGCCGTAAATAGCGATCCGATTGAAGTTGCAAAAGTTTATAAAAAAGAGAATGGTTTAGAATACAGCTCATTCTGGGATGGGGGCAGCACAAAAGGTCCGATTTCGACAAGGTGGAATGTTACCGGCTGGCCCACGATTTACATCTTTGACGACAAAGGTACCATTCGAAATAAAAACACAAGAATGGAGAAATTAATTACGGTGGTCAGGGATTTGATAAATGAAAAAAAATGGGCTGAAGAAAAAAAATAAGATCCCCTGAATTTGTAAAAATTCGAAAATACAAAATTGATCCTAAAGTTTACGGAAAGTAGATTTCTAAATAGCTATAAGGATTTATTCTTCTCTCTTTTGAAATTGTTTTCTTAATGATGAACTGCCTTTTACTTGTTCGCTTGCGTACATCATTCGTGCACCAGCGGACACTTTTTCCCAATTATCAATGATCGATGAACAAAAAAAACATGGCTTATTTTTTATACTATTGAAAGCTTTTCATGGGAATATGTACAAGAAAAATTGGACTCTGCCACGTTATTTATAATTGTCCATTGAATAATGGCATATTTATTGCATATAGAATGATGAATAGAGATTATTATGTTTAAGAACTATTTAAAAATTGCTTTAAGAAATATCCAAAAATATAAAGGTTACACTTTTATTAATATTTTTGGCCTTGCAATCGGCATCACCTGCTGTATTTTAATTTTCACATTTCTGCGGCACGAATTGAGCTATGATTCCTTCCATAAAAATAAGGATTCAATATTCAGAATACTACGAGTCACTAAGGAGCCTGGAGGTGAGAAAGAATTAGTTGCAATCCATCCCATACCGCTTGGCCCCGCACTGCTCAATGAGATTCCTGGAATTTCTCATGTTGTTCGAATTCTCCGAGGATCCGCTGTTGTCAGTCAAGAGGAAAAATCCTTTAGGGAAGGAATTACTTATGCGGATAAGCCCTTCTTTGAGGTATTCACATTTCCCTTTCTTAAAGGTACCCCTTCAACAGCACTTAAAAATCTTGATTCGATAGTGCTGAGTGAGAAGATTGCCACCAAATATTTTGGAGATGAAGATCCCCTTGGAAGGAGCCTAATTCTTACAATTGCAGGAGAGAGCTTGGATCTTATTGTTACAGGTGTCGCTAAAAAGGCGCCTGATAACTCCAGTATTCAGTTCGATTTTGTATTGCCTTATGAACGGAATCCTGCCTATAAAAGCATAATTACAAACTGGGGAAGTAGCAGCACTCGTACATATGCACAACTTGTCGGTAATGTAAGTTCCTCAGTAGTGGAAGAAAAACTTCCTGAATTTGTCAGTAAATATTTCGGAGAAGCGATAAAGAGGGGTCAAGAGAGCGGCAGCCTCAGTAAAGACAGTGAAGCGTGGCAGCTGCATCTTCAGCCGATTAAAGATGTTCACCTGAATCCAAAAGTTAAGTGGGGTCTCGCACCTACAGGTAATCCCTTGAATATTTATGTTCTCTCGGGCCTGGCTCTGTTGGTTCTGGTGGTGGCCTGCATCAATTTTATAACTCTGGCCGTTGGGAGGTCTGTAAATCGTGCGAAAGAAGTCGGAGTCCGCAAAGTCCTGGGTGCCATGCGCAAGCAGCTTATGATGCAGTTTATGGGAGAATCGCTTCTTTTAAGTTTTTTTGCTCTCTTTTTTGGAGCGATGTTAGCCGAACTATTCTTGCCCTCCTTTAATAGTCTTGTAAATAAAAACCTCAGTATTAACTATGGGACTGATGCAGTAACACTCCTTTCTGTTTTTGTATTGATGTGCTTAGTGGGGATCTTTGCTGGCAGCTATCCTGCGGTTTTTCTTTCTGGCTTTCATCCTGTCGAGGTGCTTCAAGCGAAATTTAAAATCGGCGGCAAAGGTTTGATGACAAAATCTTTAGTCATGGTGCAGTATATCCTCTCTATTTTTCTGATCATAAGCACCCTTCTCATGTGGAGGCAGCTCAACTTTATGAGATCAAAGCCCTTAGGTTTTGAAAAAGAACAAATCCTCTCCATTCAGACTTACACTGCTTGGGAAGGAAACGAAGGAGCCAGAATATTCGAAATCTACAAAAATGAATTGGCAGGGCAGCCAGACATCATAAATATGGCGGGGACAGTTTTTTCTTTTACACAGGGATGGAGCAGGAGTGGATGGAGGCAAGATGACAAAGATAGGAGGGCCTATATATATAGGATAGATCAAAATTATCTTGATACTCTCGGGATAGAACTATTGGAGGGAAGAAATTTCTCTGAGAAATTTATGTTAGATGCAAACGAAGCCGTTATAGTAAATGAAGCGCTGGTGAAAGAATTCGAATGGGAGTCAGCCATCGGGCAGAAACTTGCTGGATTCAATAATGTCCAGGGACTTGAGGATCCGGTAATTATTGGAGTCGTTAAGAATTATCATTTCGAGTCTTTACATCGTGAGATCGAACCTGTGATTTTGCATATAAATCCCAGTTGGCCCATACAGAGTATTTTAGTCAGAATTAATCCAGAAAATGTACCTCGAACCCTGGCTCTTCTAAGAGAAACCTGGCAGAAGATAACCTCTAATAAGCCTTTCGAATATCATTTCATGAGTGATAAATTGGATAACCAGTATAAGGAAGAGGAGAGGTGGAGCAAAATCGTAAGCTATTCATCCATACTTGCCATCCTGATTTCCTGCCTGGGTTTGTTCGGGTTGACATCTCTCAGGATGACTCAACGGACCAAAGAAATAGGCATTAGGAAAATTCTGGGGGCTACTGTCTCCCGAATTGTTAAGTCATTAAGCCTGGAATTCATTGGATTAGTTGCCGCAGCCAATCTCGTTGCCTGGCCTTTGGCCTATTATGCTATGAACCGCTGGATACAAAACTTTGCCTACCGTATCGACATCAATATCTGGATATTCCTATTCGCTGCAGCCCTGGCTATTTTAATCGCTCTGGCCACTGTAAGTTTCCTGTCTATAAAAGCGGCCCTTTCAAATCCGGTGAAGTCACTGCGATATGAATAAACTTGCCTGAACATGAAGCGCTTCCGGGAGCTGGGATACGACCATCCGTTCTACATGTATCCATACTACTTCGGCTATTTTTTTTTACTCCTTTCGATCGTTAACTGGAGTACCCGCATGTTGTTCAACTGGAAACTATACTCTTTTCTTGAACTGATGGCCTTCAACGCCATTCAGGGTATGAGCTGTGTTTAACGCAGTGATTTGCGTAATTTGTATAAAAATCTGACTGCTTTTCTGGGATCGCCTTTTGCTACCAGAACTCTGTATTTGTAGAGATTTGCATTGTAGCTCATAGGATTTAACTTGAGTGATTTATCGAAAAATTTGATCGATTTTCGGAAATTGCCCAATTTATAGTAGGCGACGCCTGTATTGAGAAAAGCCGTCGAATTGTTCGGATTTTTGTCGATGGCATTTTGGTAATTTTCAAGGGCATCTTCTATATTTCCTTGTCTGGCTAAAGAAGCCCCCAGGTTGTTGTAAGCCGTTCCAAATTCTGAGTTTGCCTCTAATGATTTTTGAAAGAATTCGGTAGCTTTTTCGTAATTTTTTCGGTAGAACCATGCCACTCCTAAGTCGGAGAGCTGGATAGCCTCGAGCTGAATTTCATCCAGGACTATCTGGAAACGGTTGCTAAAGGAAACACCTCTCCATTTTCTATACATGCTGATGGATGATTCTTTTTCCTCCGTTGGCTCCCAATAGAACGATCTGCCGTTATCGGTTTCGCATTTCAGAAAAACGTGGTCGGGGAAATAGACCGGTTGCAAGGATAGATCGAGGTGTTCAGCTGCGGCCAAATAAATCGAGGAATAATCGTCGCAATCCAAATATTTCTCACTCTGTTTGTCTTTGTTCAATTCTACGATCAGGAGCCTGTTTTTGCTGTACCAGAAGTTTTCCTCTTCTCTTAATATTCTACCAATGATGCTTAATGCCTTCAAAGCTCTGGCTTTGTTGAAGCTGGTTTGGGGTTGTATCTCTGTACTGATTCTTTCTAGGATGCGGTCGAGATTTCGGTAAGCGTTATTTAAGTTTCCAAAATTTTTTTGGCGCTCTAGTGATAAACGGATGCTGGTATCGTATACATTCGATTGATTTTCTGCAGCCTGGAGCAATCCATCGGAAAACAATATGGCTATAACGGCTAGAGACAAGACCTTGAGACAATTGTCTAATGTTTTTCTTATTTTAATTCCCTTTTCCCTGCTCATATTCATAATCCTTCATTGATGTGACATTTTACTTCTCTCACTATGATAGTCAAAAAATAATGTTTGTAAATAGGGAGGATTAAGTTAAGATGGTCACAATTCTCACCTGATTAAATGAAGCTGAGATCTAAAAGGCATCGTAATGACAAGGTGAACAAAATGGTGAACATGTTTTACTCACACTCAAAAAACATAACAATTATTTTAATCTTTCTTGGAATATTAGCCTGTTGGACCTGCACAAAACCCAAAATCCCAAAAGCTGATACAGTGTTTGTAAATGGGCATATTCTCACTATGGATGAGAGTCTTCCGGAAGCAGAAGCCTTTGCTGTTAAAGATGGGTACATCTTCAAAGTCGGTACGTCGAAGGATATCCTGAAAAGTTTTCCTACTGTAAAGATAGTAGATTTAAATAATAAAACCGTAATGCCCGGAATTGTCGAATCTCATGGACATCTTTTAACCCTGGGCCAGAGCTTTATTGAGCTCAACCTTGAGGGTACAAAAACTTCCGGGGAAGCTGTAAAAAAAGTTGAGGAACATATCCGGAATTCGTCTCGGGGTGAGTGGATCATCGGATGGGGATGGGATGAAGGATCTTGGGCTGCCAATTATCCCAACAGCGAGGCTTTAGATCGAATTTCTAGAGAAAATCCCGTCTATCTTAGAGGTCTTCATGGATTTGCCAGTTGGGTTAACTCCCGCGCTCTTGAATTAGCCGGCATTGATTCAAGTACAAAAAATCCCGATGATGGAGAGATAATCAAGGATTCACAGACAGGGATTCCAACAGGAATTTTAACCAATAGGGCACAAGAATTTATAGAAACAATACTCCCACCCATGAGTCAGAGTCAAATTGAAAAGGCCTTAAAGCTTGCTCAGCAAGAGTGTCTTAAATATGGATTGACCTCTGTCCATGAGGCCAGGGTTTCGCAGCAAATGCTGGATGCCTTTCATTCTTTAAAAGAAAGAGGGGAGTTGGATATCCGCATCTATGCCATGCTGGATTGGAAGGATGAGGATCTCATCGACTCCTCCCTCGAAAAAGGTCCTGAAATCGATCCCGACCATCTGCTGACCGTGAGATGTGTCGGTGGAAGATCATCGCTTGCGCGTCGAACACGCCCAGGTTGTGGCTTTAGAAGACATCCCAAAATTTGCTCCTTTGGGGATTGTGCTCAGCATGCAGCCGCCACATGCCACTTCCGATATGCCGTGGGCAGAAGAGCGAATAGGCCCACAACGCATTAAGGGCGCCTATGCGTGGCGATCTTTTCTGGATACGGGTGTACACCTTGCATTGAATTCTGATTTTCCTGGAGAGTCTCTCAATCCATTTTTTGGGATGTATGCCGCAGAAACAAGGCAATCGCCTGATGGGTTCCCTGTTGGAGGGTGGTATCCTAAACAGAGACTGACTCGCGATGAAGTTTTAAAAGCCTATACTGTCGAAGCAGCCTATTCCGGTTTTGAGGAAACCATCAAAGGTAAAATCGCAAAAGGAATGTTGGCCGACTTTATAATTCTATCTGATGATATAATGACAATTTCTTCAACAGATCTTCTCGATCTCAAAGTAGAGAAGACTTATGTCAGTGGCAAATTAAAATATGAAAACAAATGACAATTTGTAATTAGTTGATAATAATAGGATTAAATAATTCAGGAGGGAGGAAATGAGTAGACGTTTTTTGGTTTTATCAGGATTGGTTCTCATTATGTTGACTCAAACGATGATGGGAGCCACAGGTTCAGAATTTGAAGAACTAAAATCTTATGTTCTAGAAAAGATTGAAGCAAGAAATGATCAAATGATCAAAGTATCGGATGCTTTATGGGATTATGCAGAGATTGCTCTGCTTGAACATCAATCGTCAAAGTTGCTTGCCGATATCGCAGAAAGTGAAGGATTCAAAGTGGAAAGGGGAGTGGCTGATCTGGAAACAGCCTTTGTGGCGGTCTACGGTTCAGGAAAACCGGTAATTGGAATCCTTGCAGAATATGATGCCTTGCCCGGATTGTCTCAGGAAAATGTCACCTTTAAAAAAGCCATTATTGAAAATGGAGGTGGGCATGGATGTGGACATAATCTTTTTGGAGCAGGAAGTCTTGGTGCAGCCCTTGTTTTAAAGGACCTCATACAGGAAGGCAAGCTTACGGGGACAATAAAGCTGTATGGTTGTCCTGCAGAAGAAGATGTTGGGGGAAAGTTATATATGGCCAGAGAAGGTCTTTTTGACGATCTGGATGCCTGTTTGGCATGGCATCCTAGCTATGCAACAAGTGTTGATGTCACAGGAAGCCAGGCGATCGATGACCTATACATAGAATTTTTTGGCAAAGCCTCTCATGCAGCATTTGATCCATGGCAGGGGAGGAGCGCTCTTGATGCTCTTGAAATGGCTACTTTTGGCATCAATCTCCTCAGAGAACACGTTAAACCATCCGTACGTATTCACTATGTTGTTCTCGAGGGAGGCAGTGTACCCAATATCGTTCCTGAATATGCGAAATTGTGGTTGTGGGTCAGAGATTCCACCCGAGATGGAGTTAAAAATGTCCTCAGTCGCATAGAAAATATAATAGCCGGCTCGTCCATAGCCACAGAAACAACATCTAAGATCGAAAATTTAGGCAGCTATCATGAGATGCTAGTCAATGTGACAGGTTCTAAAGTCATGCAGAAGAATTTAGAATGGATTGGATCTATTGAATACACTCAAGAAGAAATGGAATTTGCTAAAAAACTACAAAAGGAAACTCAGATTGAAGAAAAAGGTATGAATTCCGATATAAATGAACTGCAAGATCCAAATAAAGAACCCGAAGGTGGATCTACCGATGTCGCAGAAGTGAGTTGGATCACTCCGACACTTCACATTTCAACAACATGTGCTCCATTTGAAATTCCATGGCACAGTTGGGCCGTGGTCACTTCAAGCAAACATTCTGTTGGATACAAGGGGATGCTTTTAGCGGCAAAAGTCATAGCAACGACAGCAATAGATTTATTTAACGATTCAAATATTCTCATTAAAATGAAAAATGAATTTGATACCTCCCGCAATGGCTATGTGTACAAAAGTGGAATTCCAAAAGATCGGAAACCTCCAAAACGCGTCAAGTAAGTTGCCGCTTTAGTTTTATTCTTTGTCGGCATGCCGACATTTTAAGTTCCTATTATATGTCATTTAATTACTTTATATTCAATCATTTACAAAGATTGTCGGCACGCCGACATTTTTTTAATTTATTCCTTGCTATTTGCTAAATAATTATATACTTTAGTTTCAACGTACCTATTGGAGAGAATTTTTGATCATTGCCATAACTAATCAGAAAGGTGGAGTAGGGAAAACAACCTCAGCAATTAACATTTCTGCCGCATTGGCTCTAAAGGGACAAAATACACTTCTTGTCGATGTAGATCCACAGGCTCACAGCTCACTGTCCGTTGTTAGGGATCCGCAATCTCAAGAAAATTCTATCTATGATGTTCTTGTTAGTGATGGAAAACAAATTATCGATGTCATCATGCAGTCAACAATTCCAGGATTAAAAGTCGTCATGTCAAAAATTGCAATGGCCAAGCTAGAAACCACATTGATTGGCGAAATCGATGGTCATTACAGGTTAAAAGACAGCTTGTCTTCGATTAAAAAGATGTATGACTTTATAATAATAGACACGCCTCCAAATTTAGGTTTAATCAC
>SDBS01003182.1_pt1 | contig 16080 bp, 14 predicted proteins | sample 2277091 | NCBI WGS metagenome assembly SDBS01 (sample SAMN10404972, study PRJNA504765) | marine sediment metagenome | isolation source: marine sediment core GS10_PC15, 163 cmbsf | place: Arctic Ocean: Southern Knipovich Ridge | collected 2010 | reverse complement strand
CTGCGGCTTCCTTCAGATCCCATCTCACGATGGGCACCCTTGCCGTCCGGCTAACAGTTCCCGCTGCCGGGCCTGTAGAGAACTTCCACCTCCAAGTGGGTGCGCCCTGCCGGGCGCACGTAACAGAAAGAGCGGGGCTCTCGCCCCGCTCTCCATGTCGTCGGACGGTTGTCTAGAAGCTGTAGTAGGCACCGCCGATGATGTTCTCGGACCCCCACGTGCCGAAGTCGGAGAAGGACATGTCGCCTGTGGCCGTGTCGGTGTTGGCGCTCACGTAGCGTGCTCCGTATTCACTGAAGAGGGCGAACCTCTCGGCACCGGGGATGCTGAAATCTACCCTCATGATCGGGTAGATGCTGAGGCCGGTTGTGCCGTCGATGTCGACGTTGTTGATCTCTCCGGAAGTACTGTTGTAGACCAGCGAGCCGCCGATGCTGAAAACGGTATGGGAAGGGTGCGCGATCACGTAGAAGGCGGAGCCGCCGACAGCGAAGTTGCTCATGTTGCCGTCTGCAGGTGTGATCTCGTCATCGAAGCTGACGTTGTCATAGCCCAGCAGGAGTTCGATCCTGAAGTCGGATGAAGCGGCGAATCCGAGCCTGAGCATATGCATCATGTCGAAGTAAGCGGTGGTCGAGCTGACCACTCCGACGGGGAGGTCCAGCGGCTTGTAGCCGATGGAGAAACCAGCGAAGGCCGACCCGGCCAGCGCCAGCACGGCGAGAACTGCGAGTACCCTTGTCATGTTGCCCTCCTTAAGTACAGGTTTTCTCAAGTTGCCGTATTATGGGCAGGAAACGTCTGAATGTGCAAATCAGTCTATCACCGCGTCCAGGAGACGTGAAAAAGCGAGATCCGCCTTCTCCGGACAGCAGAGGTTGTCGGCAAGGACGACGAGTCCGTACTTCCCTCCGGCCGGGGTGAAGACGATCAGTGTGATATCGCGGTGGCCGACCCCGGTACTCGTCCACCCGTACACCGTGCTGCTGGAACCCAGTACGGATTCAAGTGCCCGGCCCAGCTCGGGATTCATCACGATCCTGCGTACCGCGGGGATGTCGAGGTTGGCGTAGACGATCTCCAGCATCGCCAGGCAGTCGTTCACGGTAGTCAGGTTCGCATCGACGTCAGGAGCACCTTCCCATTCGAGCTGCACCCCGTAGATCTCGGTACCGTTAAAATCCTGCTCCGCCAGCCAGTCCCTCATCCTGTCCAGTCCCAGGTCGTAGAAGGGTCTCTGGCTGGCCTCGACACTCCCCTGCTGTGCCCTGCTCAGCTTTTCCCAGAGTGTTACGTCACGACCGACGAGGGTTTCAAGAGGAAATTCACCCGAGGCCGAGAGATCGATCCCGCAGGTTCCAGTGATCACGTTGGGCAGACCGATGTAGAACCTGCCGCTCTCGCTCCTCGATATGGACTCACCGGTCACCAGGTTGACTATTCCGACACCGAAGTGCCCCCCCTCGAGCCCTATGATGGACGCGAGCTCTCCCGTCAGGCCGGCAAGGCTGGAGGAGCTCTGCTCTTCCTGGACCAGGGTATCGGGATTCACAACGATAAACGGCGTGTTCCCCTGCTTCCCGGACGGAACAGGGGAGAGAACAAGCATCGATAGAAGGAAAAAGCTCATGTCGTGCAGGTCCTTTCCGGGAGTTTTCTGAAATCAGTAGTGGATGACGGCCAGAACTCCGTCGCTGTAGTCATCGGTATCCCATGTGCCCTGGTAGAGCAGAGCCCTTATGTAGTATTCACCTTCGGGGAAGAGCACGCATTCCCATGCATAGGCCGTGGATTCGATGGAGAGGGACTCGGCGATCATGACCTGGCCAACTGAGGGATCAGTGTCCGTATCGGCGAAGAGGTCGATCCTCGTGTCGTACCAGCTCTCCGTGTTGGACACGGTCCACTCGATCAGGTAGCTGACGTCGGCGGTATCCCCCCCCGCCGGCGGGGATACGACCGTTATCTCCATGTCCTCCCACGGATCATCACAGGCGATCATGACCGTACATCCGGCCAGAAAGAAAAGGATGTACTTCAAATGGAACCTCCGTTGCGTGGCTTCCCGATAATCTGCACAGAGCTATACCACGGTCAACAGCGCTCTGTTCCATATGGGATGATAGAGAAAGGGCGGGGCCGGAGCCCCGCCCTGACATCTGACCGTTCCGGGTCTAGTGGTCGTCGGTGAAGAGGGTGAGACCCGAGATCCCCTGGAACTCGTAGTGGAGTCTCACGCCCGTACCGTTCGCACTGGTCGGCTCAGGGAAGATCTCGTCGATGTAGATCTTTATGTAGTAGCCATCGTAGAGGTATGCGAATATCACATCGTCGGTGGCGTAAAGCTCGCCGTTGTTCCACCAGCCGGAGCCGCCCGAGGTGTAGACGGGGCAGTAGCCGTACTCGGTGCTGGCAGCGTACATCCATGTGGCGTTGCCGTTGTTGAATGGACCGAATGTGCCGGAGTAGAACCAGACATCGTTGTCACCCTTTGACTCGTCGTAGGCGTAGATGTCCTGGGAGAAGCCTGTCGAGCTGGCGAGACCGGTCGTGGCGCCTCCGGTGCCGAAGATGATCCCGGAATCGTAGTCCGCCGGCGCGAAGTTGTCGTAGATGGTGTACTCGGTGGTGATGATGATGGGCATGACGTCAACCGGCGTGGCGTAGTTCTCCGAGTAGTTGGTGCCCTCGTATGCCCTCACCGAGTAGCCGCCGGCGACGGACGCGATGTGCTCGTAGCCGGTAGTGGTCGTGGTGCCCAGGGCAGTCCAGGTGCTGCCGGTGTTCTCGGCCTTGAAGTAGACCTCGTAGCCATCGATGGTCTCGGAACCACTGTAGGTGTCCCATGCGAGCACTACTGTGTTTCCGGCAGAAGTTGCTCCGAGGGCGAGGCCGGTAACGGTAACAAGTGTTCCTCCGGGCTCCACGGGATCGTCACCCTCGCAGGCCGTGAGTAGAACGATCGAGAGTACAAGCGCAAGAAGACTTAGCTTTTTCACAGATTCTCCTCCCTCAAGAGTTAGCGGTACAAAACCCGCTACGGTTATACCCCCGGCAAAATAGCCTTCCGGGGCAACCCTGTCAAATGTTACCCTCTACCCGCTCTCCGGTTCCCGCTCCGTATCCTCGATTTTGCCAATAGAAGCTTCCGCTGCGGACCGGACGGCAACGGACTCATCTCCCGCAAGTACTTCCAGGACAGGCATTGCTGAGGCATCCCCTATCGCTCCCAGTGCTACAGCGACCTCGCGTCTCACTCTCTCTTCGGCATGGATGGCCAGGATCTCGAGGATCCAGAGTGACTCGCTGCTCCCGATCTTCCCCAGAGACCTGACAATTCCCGCTGTCCTGCCGGCACTGACGCTGCTGTCTTCCGAAGCCAGTATCTCCTCGAGGGGAAGCCTTGCCTGCTCGGCACCTATCTCACCCAGCAGGTAAATGGTATTCGAATGCTCCCTCACGCTGAGGGTATCTGTATCGAGGAGATTCATGAGATGTTCGATGGCCGCTTCGGAGTTGTCCTCCATCGTCTTTTCCATCGCTCTCATCTCGAGACCGCTCCAGCTGTCGAGGTGGTTTTCGAGCAGCCATACGACCGCTTCCCCGCCCCTGGATGAGAGTTCCTCCCGGTGTGCGAGCACCCTGTCCCTGTTGCCCGACACTCCCCACTCGGATGCTACCGAGAAGAGCGAATCGAGCGAAAGTGACCCGGGGTCACCGATCTCTTCCTGTGCGGTCGGGGAAACCTCGGTGACCAGGGCAAGGTCGATGCCGGAGCCGTAATCCTCGTACCACCGGGCGGAGTCGCCGCCGTCACCCAGGTAGAAGTCCCTGTCGGCCAGGTCCATGAATACGGCGATGCCGCTCGAGCCCCTGCCCCACCTGGCATCGGCCTGGCCGCCCCCCCTGACGGCGTAGGTGTCGGCCCCCGCAAGATCTATGAAGAGGGCCGTCGAGTTGTTGAGCGAGAGCGCCTGCCCGCCGTCGGAACAGTACCAGTCGTTCCCGTCCGCATCGAGAAGGAAACCGGTCGAGAGGTCGTGCGCAGAGCCCTGGGCGGGTCCGTTCCTCGAGAAGTAGCTGTCGTCTCCGCCTCCGTCCCAGAGACATCCGGCAGCCAGATGGATCCCGGCGCCCTGGCTGTACTGTGCGGCCTGATAGCTGTCCTGACCGTCCTCATCGAAGAGCAGGCCGAGGCCGTAGAAGTACGCGGAGCCCTGTCCGAAGACTTCGGCCCTGTAGGTGTCGTTACCATTCCCGAAATCCGCCATCAGCCCCGTTCCCCCGGCAATGAAGGGCCGCAAACCCATCGCGAAGCCCTGGGACATCGCCCTGTTGTCATCGGGGAGAAGCGGCTCGTGCGGGTAGCGGAATCCGGCGAGACTGCAGTCATGACCCTGGCCGTCCACCAGGATGCCGAGTCCCCCGGGGCCGCCGAATCCCTGTCCGAAGCAGCTGACTCTCCTGGTGTCGTCACCCTCGCAGTCGAGGAGAAGCCCTTCACCCAGGCAGCCTGCGCCCTGGCTGAAGAAATCGGCCTGCATGAAGTCGTCGCCTTCGAGGTCGGCGAGGATTCCCTGACCCATCAACCCGGACCCCTGTGCGAGCGAACCGGCCCGGTAGACATCCCTCCCGGAGAGATCGATCACGGCTCCCAGGCCCATTACTCCACACCCCTGGGAGGCAGGCCACCCCTCTGAGAACCAGGTGTCGTCGCCCTCCAGGTCGACGATGACGGATACGTGCCTTCCGAGGGTGCCGATTGCGCCACCAATACCCTCGAGGTATGTGTCACGGCCGCCGGGGTCCACGATAAGGTCAATTTGACATTCCGGATGGTAGACATTGGGACCGTATCCCCCAACCACCCATGTCACCGGCCCGGACAGATCGAAGGAGAGTACCGTCCCATCGATTCCCGGCAGCTCGATCCCGGTATCCCGGGGCCAGCTGACAAGGGCGAGCCCTTCTGCGAGAGCGATCAGGTGAAGGGGATCCACCGGGGCAGGTCCCTGCCAGCTCTCTAGCAGCAGAGCAAGGGAATCTAAGGGGACGTCTATCTCGTCAGCCACGGGCATCCCCCTCACAGCGAGGATGGAGCCCCATTCGCCGGAGAGTCCAGGGCTGTCTTCATCCGCCCAGAGGGCGCTCATTATAAGGAGTAGTGTATCGGTCCTGCCGGGTCCGGTCTGAGCGATGGCGTCAACGTACCCGTCGGCGGTTGTCGAAAGCAGCGCAAGCAGCTCGTTCAGCGCATGGTGCTCCGTTTCCCCTCGGGAGAGGAGCGGGGTCACTGCGGCAAGCCTCATCTCCAGGAGTACCGGGAGCATCTCGATGTGCTGGATGCCCTCGAGGACGGTCGAATCCAGCAGGCTGACCGATGTAGCCCAGTGCCGGTCGAAATCGAGCTGGTCTCTGGAGATGCCTATCGAATCCAGAGCGGCCTGCAGGGCGGAATCGGCAGGGTCGGGAAGGTCCGCAGTGGGAAAGAGTCCGGACACCAGGATCATCAGGGACAACAGCATGAGCACTCCATTCGCAAGTGTGACGTGAGTGGATATAATGCCCCCGCTGCAGGTTGACGACTACCCTGCCGGCAACTCTATTCAGGGGCGGATTGGGGGTGGCTCCGACGGGAGCCTGAGAGCATACCCCTCGAACTTGACCCGAGTAATGTCGGCGGAAGAAAATCCCGGGCTCTCCTCGCGAAACACCTCCGCCATGTCCAGTTGGAGGCACACCGTGATACCATCGAAAATGGTAGAAGCAGACCTTGCTGCAGTCAGATCGGCTCACCCCATGGTGCACCACATAACGAACAACGTGGTGACCAATTTCACGGCAAACATCACCCTCTGTCTCGGCGCCGCTCCCGTTATGGCCCCCTGCATCGACGAGTCCCCCGAGATGGTGGTTTTCGCGGGAGCGCTGCTCCTGAACATCGGCACCCTCGACCCCTCCCAGATCGAGAGCATGCTGGCAGCAGGACGACGGGCGAACGAGCTCGGTATCCCGATTGTCCTCGACCCGGTCGGGGCTGGAGCCACGGCTCTCCGCTCGGGTTCGGCCGTGAAGCTGCTCGGAGAGCTCGACATCTCGGTCATTCGCGGCAACGCGGGTGAGGTGCTGACGCTTTCAGGTGCCGGGGGCAAGGTCAGGGGAGTCGATTCCATCGAGTCTACGGGGGAGAAGGAGAGCGCCATCGTGGACTTCTCGAGAGAATCGGGTTCTGTGGTAGCGGTTACCGGAAAGACGGATTTCGTCACCGACGGACAGCGGACAGCGACGATCGGAAACGGTCACCAGCTCATGGGACGCGTGACAGGAACCGGATGCGGTGCATCTACCGCCGTTGCCTGTTTCGCCGCTTCGGGGATCGAGCCCTTCAGGGCTGCATGCTCGGGGCTGGCGGCCTTCTCAATCGCGGGCGAAATTGCAGGCGGGGAAGCGGGAGGACCCGGCACCTTCGTTCCTCTCTTCCTTGATGCCCTTGCCTCACTGGACGGGCGGATGATCGGAGACTTGCTGGATATGGAGATACTCTGAACCTCACCGACATGCTGCGGGTCTACCTGGTTACCGATCCCTGCCTCCCCCGGGAGAGAGGCGTCTACGAGACGGCCAGGCAGGCGCTGGACGCGGGAGTGAGAACGCTCCAGCTGCGGGACAAGACCGCGACGACCGCGGCCCTCATAGGGATGGCTGCCAGGCTCAGAACCCTTGCCGATGAGTACGGAGCACTCTTCCTCATCAACGACAGGATCGACGTGGCGCTAGCCGTTTCCGCTCATGGCGTTCACCTGGGACAGGATGATTTCCCTCCCCGGCTGGCCAGACTGATTCTGGGTGCTGAGGCCGTCATAGGCGTATCTGTGAGAACCGGGGAAGAGGTGACCAAAGCTGAATCGGCGGGTGCGGACTACCTCGCGGCCAACCTGGTATTTGCAACAGACACCAAAACGGACATCGATCGTCCCCTGGGCCTGGAAGGCCTCAGGATGCTGAGACAGGTTGCTTCGCTGCCGATTGTCGCGATCGGCGGCATCGGTCCCGAGAACGCCAGGTGCGTGATCGAGGCAGGTGCCGATGGTGTTGCAGTCGTATCCGCTATAATGGCTGCACCCGATGTCAGGGCAGCCTGCAGGGAACTGATCGGCACCGTCTCCGCTGCCACTGACGGAAGCCCGGCAAGCACATAGATTCATTTAGTGTATTGTTCGTAAATCCCCGCTGGTATAACCACAGGGAGGTGTCTAGAACCTGGAGGGCATCAGAGATTAGAACCTGTCTTTTTCTGTTTCCATTGATACTTACAGCCGTAACCCCGGGAGACGTTCCCGGTTTCGGCACAGCTACTCCCATTCTCTGGTGTGGTAACCCGATGGATAGCGGCTCATACAGCGTTCCTCTCGTAGTCGACTGGAACGAAGACGGTCTGAAGGACCTCATCGTCGGGCAGTTCAGCGAGGGTACCGGTGACGATGGCAAGATCCGCATCTATCTGAACGTTGGGACGAACTCTTCCCCGGCCTTCACCTCATGGGAGTACATGCAGGCTGACGGAACGGATATCGTCTGCCCGTCAGGTTGATGCACCGGAGCCTCGAGTCCACAGGTCGTGGACTGGAACGAGGACGGAACCGCTGACCTTCTGGTCGGCAGCCGCGATGGCAGGGTCATGTACTTTCAGGGAAGCCCGTCTGATGCAGCACCCGTCCTTTCTTACGTCGGATACATAAGCTCGTCGGGATCCCCGATCTACGTCGGAGCAAACTCCGCCCCCTTCGTAATCGACTGGAACGAAGACGGCCTGCACGATCTCCTGATGGGCGCGGAAAACAAGGAGCTCGGCTCGGTCCCTCCCAGTACGAGGATCTACATCAACACGGGGTCTGCCGGAAATCCACTCTTCTCGGGCTACTCGCAGCTCTACTGCGGGGGAACCCCGATCACCCCGCACAGGTGCATACCCTGGGTGACGGACCTGAGCGGAGATGCGAAGAAGGATCTAGTATGGGGGGTCCTGGAGGGCTGCTTCCTCTACTTCGAGAACACCGGCACAAACGACAACCCGGTCTTCAGCTTGGAAGATTCACTGCGTTATTCGAACGGAACCGTCATCGAAGAGGGTTTTGATTCACGCCCGGTGATAACCGACTGGAACGAGGACGGTGTTCTCGACCTGATCACCGGCTATGCCGATGGAACGGTCATCCTCCACCTCGGCCAGCTGACCGGCCTCGAAGAGGGGGCCTGCCCCGTCCCGCATCCGGACCGGGTGACCGTTCAGAACCCGGTGCATGGTTCTATCCGGATCTTCCTCGATCTCACGGAACCGCTCGACGTTACCGTCTCGGTGTATGACACGGGTGGAAGGATTGTCAATACCGGCTCACAGACAGGTCTCCCGGCAGGGACACATCAGCTTCAAGTGGATGTGGCTGCCTGCCCCTCGGGCGTTTACGCGGTGAGGGTACTGGCCGGTAGTTCCACTACCGTCCATCCGGTGGTGGTTCTGCACTAGAGAGAATGGTTAGAAGGGTTCTGGCCGGTCAAAGTCCGGGAGCATCTCGTCCGGTGACTCTACGGGGTCCTGGGTCCAGCCGTATGTGATCCCCTCTTCCTCGAGGACAGCCATGGCGGCATTGTACTCCGAAGCATGAAGTCTCCTGGACAGCAGCGGGAACTCCCCTGCCCTGTAGGCAGGATTGTACTGCGACAGCAGGCTTACGCTGACACGCGGGGAGAGCTCCCTTGCAAGGAAACGGAGAATATCCGCCGTTGAGGCGAGGTCGTTCGGGAGTACGAGGTGTCTCACGAGCAGACCCTTCGAAGCTACTCCCTGATCGTCGAGTTCAAGCTCTCCGACCTGCCTCCACATCTCACGAATGACGGCTCGCGCAGCTGCTGGATACCCGGGTGCCGAGGAGTACTCCAGTGCTTCATCCTCGCCCCAGTATTTGAAGTCGGGGAGATAGATCCGGAATATTCCCTCGATCTTCTCGAGCAGCTCGACGGAGTCATAGGCGTTGGTGTTGTAGATGAGCGGTCTCTCCAGGCCCCTGTCGACGGCATCCGCAATCGCACTAACAATCCAGGGGATGTAATGGGTCGGCGTGACGAAGCCCAGGGCAGGGCAGCCGGAATCCTGCAGCCGGAGCAGCTCATCGGACAGGAGTGACACCGACATCGTCCTGCCCTCTCCTGACTGGCTGATCTGCCAGTTCTGGCAGTAGACACAACCGAGGTTGCATCCCGAGAGAAAGACGTTGCCGACTCCTCCCCGGCCCATGAGTACCGGTTCCTCTCCCCTGTGTATACATATGGAAGAGACTACCATCTCGTTCCCGGCACCGCACACGCCGACTTCCCCGGAGAGCCTGTCAGCGCCGCACCTGTGCGCGCAGAAACGGCAGCGCGACAGCTCCCGGTGGAGCTCTTCTGCAACCCGGGCGATATCCAACCCGGCTCCTAGTCCATCTCCGCGGCCAGGACGAGACGGTAGAGCTCGTTCGACTTCTTGAGGTTCGTGTGCGTGTCGATGTCGACGATCTCGCCCCTGTGGATGAAGACGACCGTATCGCTCTGCCTGACCGTTGCTTCCCTGTGGCTGACGACGAACACCATGGCGTCCTTTCTCTCCTTCCGGAGCTCTCTCCAGAAGGCTTCCTCCTTCTCGGCGTCGAGTGCTGCGGTACAGTCATCGAGCAGGAAGAGCGAGGGAGAGCCGGCCAGCGCCCTCGCGATTGCGATCCTCTGCCGCTGCCCGCCGCTGACACCGGTCCCTCCCTGGCCGAGGAGGTTTTCAGAGCCCTTGCTCAACTCGTCTTCGCCGAGGCCGGCGATTCGGAGGGCCGTCGATACCTGCTCTCCGCGTATATTCCTGCCCAGACGGACGTTCTCGCCTACCGACTCGCTGAATAGAGTGGACTCCTGGGGCACGTATCCCAGTTGTGAAACAAGGGCTTCTTCGGAGATTTCCTCGATCGGTATCCCGTTCAGGATGATTTCTCCGGTTGAACAGGGAAGTACCCTCGAGAGCATCTTGAGCAGAGTGCTCTTGCCGCATCCGACCTCACCTACAAGAGCAACCACACAGGGATTATCCACCCGGAAGGTGACTTTGCCGATGCCCCTACCGCTCTCGTGGGTGTATCCGGCGTCCCTGAACTCGACGGACCGGACGTGACCTAGCTCTCTTGTTCCCTCGATGACCGGTTTCGGAGGGTACTTCAGTATCTCCTCCTCCCGGTCAATCGACACGAAGGCCTGCCTCGACGTGACGAAGAGGTTGGGGATGTCCATCATCGGGGCGAGGAGCATGTCGAGGTAGACGTAGAAGGCGTAGAATTCACCCAGACCGATCCTGCCCCAGATGACGAAGAGTCCGCCGACGAACATCACTGTCACCTTGCCGACCTGGCCTAATACACTGTAGAGCCCGTGTACGATCATCATCAGCTTCGTCAGGCTCAGGTCGATCTCGAGCCTCTGGTTCAGGAGTCTGTGCAACCTGCCGGTCTGACTCTTTTCTGCACGGTAAGCCTTTATGATGGGAATCCCTACAAAGGTGCTGTCCAGGAGGTCGTTCGTGTGACTGGTTGTCTTTCTGCTCTGCTCCACCTTGTGCCCAAGCCTGTGCTCAATGCGATAGAAGATGAAGAGCATGACCGGCAGCGGAGCGAGGGATATCAGCGTCAGCTCCCAGCTCATGAAGAACATGACGCCAAGGCAGAATATCAGTCTTGACGAGGACTCCAGAGCCCGGAAGATGGCGGAACAGCTGAACCACGCAATCCGCGGGTAGTCGACTATGTCATCCGTGAGCCTGGTGGTTATGTCACCGGGACGGAACCTGTTGAAGAAGGTGTGGTCCTTCTCCATGACGCTGCGGAAGACCTTGTCCCTGATGTTCAGCCCGATCTTGCTGTTCAACCAGGCTCGTGCTCCTGGGTAGAGGCCAGCGACGAATCTGGCTATACAGAGAGCGCCGAGGATCATCAGGATCTTCGTGAAATCGGAGCTGTGGGGCGTTCCGAGAACCTCGTGCACGTTGTCCAGCAGGTAGCGGAAGACCAGAGGGAAGGAGAGCGCCACCGTGCTGGAGACCAGGGTGAAGACGCAGAGAACCGCGATGTGAGCCCTGTGAGGTTTCCAGAACTGGAGGATCCACCTGATGTACTTACGCAATCGTGGCCTCCTCCCCGAACTGGAGCCTGCAGAAGCCGGCGTACAGGCCTTCCGCTGCGAGGAGCTCGCTGTGCGTCCCTTCTTCCTCTACCTTCCCGTGCTGACCCACGAGCATCCTCGTTGCGTGCGTCACCGTGCTCAGCCTGTGCGCAACCACGAGAGCTGTCCTGCCCGATATCAGCAGGTCCGTGGAGCGCTGTATCCGCTTTTCCGTTCCGGGATCCACCGAGGACGTAGCCTCGTCGAGAATCAGGATCTCGGGCTTTCGGAGCACGGCTCTTGCGAAATTGACCAGTTGCCGTTCGCCCATCGAGAGGTTGCCGCCGCCCTCGCTTATCTCGCCCTTCAGACCGCCTGGGATTTTCCTGAGCAGATCCTCCGCTTCTATCGTCCTGAGCGCCTCGACCTGCTCGTCCTCACTGATGGAATCGTCGAATACAGTGAGGTTACCGGACAGAGTCCCTGAGAAGAGGCTGACATTCTGGAGAACCAGCCCGAGCTTGCCGCGCCAGACGTCGAGCAGAAAGTCGCTGATGTCGATGCCATCAACCGTGATGCTGCCCTTCTGCGGCTGATAGAAGCGGAGCAGAAGACTGACAATCGTGCTCTTGCCCCCGCCGCTGTTTCCTACGAGGGCGATCATGCTGCCTCTGGGCAGTGTGAAACTGACGTCCCGTAGAGCCCAGTCACCATCGTTGTAACGGAACCAGACGTTCCGGAACCGGATCTCCTTCCAGTCATCCGGGAACTCGTCCTCACCGAGCGTACCGTCGGGCGTTAGCGTTTCCGTGGATAGGATCTCGAAGAGGCGCTCGGCTGAAGCCATAGCCCTCTGGACCTGGTTGAGGGTCTCCGAGAACATCACGATGGGACCGAAGAGCCTTCGTGCATACTCGACGAAAAGGACAACCGTTCCGACTGTCACGGTTCCCGCGACCACACCTCCCCGCCCCGAGAAGAGGATCACGATCACTGCGGCGATCTCGCAGCTGCCCAGGAAGCTCCAGAAACCGTACTCCCAGAAGTATGCTCGGACCTCCCTGTGGAGAAAGTCCACGCCCTCCTCGTGCAGCTTGTCACGAGCAGTTCCGGTGGCTCCGAAGACCTGCAGCACGGGGACTGCCCTCACGTACTCGGAGACGAATCCCGCGATCCTGGCGAAGGACTGCCGCACCCTGAAGTAGAGCCTTCTCATGTGGCCAAGGATCGGTACTGTCACGAGAGCAACCGGGACGATCAGGACGACGACCCAGATCGTTATCTTCGAGTTCGCGACGAACATTATGCTCAGCGTGCCTGCCACCATGGCGACGTTGCGCAGGAGCGCCATCGACACGTCACTGAAGAGCATCCTGACCCTTTCGGCGTCGCTTTCGACCCTGGCCATAAGCCTTCCCGACGGATGAGCGTCGAAGAATGACTGCGAAAGTGTCAGCATGTGGCTGAAAACCTTCTCCTTGAGATCGCGGACCACCGAAAGGCCGATCCTCGTGGCGATGATCACCTGCAGATAGGCCAGAGCAATCGATACGAGGAACGTTCCGGCGAAGAGACCGGAGAGACCACCTATCATGCCCACCGATCTTTCAGGAATCGCGGTATCGATGACTTTCCTGAGAATCAGGGGGCCGGCAAGCTCAGCGGCCGCAGCGAGGAGGAGCAGGAGCACCGCCAGGCTGAAGGATGGCAGATGGCCCCTCATGAAGGGCCACAGACGCTTCATCAGCGTAAACGACGAAAGTCTTCTCTCTCCCCCCTCGGGGGAATGATCGAAATGATAGTGCATGTGCTACCTCTATTGGGGAGTAACAGCTGTCAGAATTCTGGATACAGGTTGCTCTGGCTCCGCTGAAAGTGGTTGCGGGGCAGGGCTATGCCCTCTCTACAGTAGATTTCGTCCAGTCTGAATCATAGAGGTACCTCCCGAATTGTTCACTCAACTTTAATCCGGATCTCCGTATTGTCAAGTCCATTGGTGCGATGAAGCCCTTAACAAACCATCATCTCGCGCGAATGAGCGGGATCTGCAGGGCTTACCGTACACTCCGGACCCGACATGGACCTGATGACAACGCTTTCCCCGGAGACTCTCTTCGCATAGAGGGCTATCAGGGAACCCAGCACCGATACATGAGACGGTGCGAACGGCCCGATGATGACCCCGGTCGGACCAGGCAGATCGGGTATGACGAACGTGCGACCGGGTTCGGCCAGGGCCTCCAGGTCTTCGTTGTCCTTCTTCGATCTGCCGACCAGCCCGATGATGCCTTCGTCGATCTCGAACATCCTCCCGTACCTGATCAGCCTGGCATTGTCACCGGTGAGCAGGTCCGGATGTGCCATGAGCCTGCCGAGTCTTCTGGAATACCCGGGTTCGGTCAGAAGACAGCCGCCTGCAGGGTTCACATAGGTGATCCCGTAGTGCTCTGCCAGCTCCATCTGCCGTTTCCTCCCGCGGCCCGAGATGTCGAGAAGCCGGCTCCGATCCACGAGTCCTTCGGTTTCGGGGTCGGTCGGTCGGAGCAGCAGCGCCGACAGTGGACGCAGAAGCCTCCCGCTCCTTCCGGAGAGCCTGGCCACCCTGTTCAGTGAGCCTCGGTTCTGGGACATCGGCCTCTGACCTGTTACCTCTCCTGAGAATACGAAATCGAAGCCCTCCCCATCGCAAATTTCGAAGAGTACCTCGAACATCCGGGCATGGCAGTCGATGCACGGATTGCAGTAACCCCCGAAACCGCTCGACGGATCTCTGAGGATCCTGATGATGTCCGTAGTGAAGTCTACGGAACGCCAGGATATACCGATCTCGGCTGCAGCCCACCGTCCCCGTTCACAGGAGAAGAAGGGGCTGTCGAAGGTGACCGCGGCGACCGAAATTCCCTGATCCATCAGAATGAGCGATGCAATCATACCGTCGAGCCCCCCTGAAAAGGCTCCGAGTGCTCTTACGCCCACCTTGTGCGCCGGCCTTCCACGACCTTCCATCCCATCCGGAGGGCAAGTCGATGCAGCCCCCGTGCCGGATGAACGGCGATTGCTCTGCCGCACATGAGCATGAGGTGCCTGTCGGCCCATGAATCCGCCAGGACGACGCAGTCCGCCGGATCGATGCCTTCGCGGTCGCAGATCCTCCGTCCGATGGCTGCCTTCTCCCTTCCCCAGGGCCTGGGACCCGCCAGCTCACCCGTGAGCATGTCATCCTCGACGGACGGCACACTCGCGGAGACTCCGTCGGCGTTCACTTCGCGCGCAACAGGTTCGGCGAGGTAGACGAGCGACGCGGAGATCAGAACGATCCGGCAACCTCCGCCCGAGAGGTTTTCCACTATGTCTGCTACTCCTGGCCTGATGCGGCTGCAGAGCTCCTTCTCTGCGAAGAGCACCGCCTCGCGCCTGATCGTTTCCTCCGGCATACCTCTCAGGTAGCCTCTGTTCCAGCCCTTTCCCTGCGTCATCGTCCTGACGGGGTGAATGAGGTACCCGAGCCCGAACGAGAGCAGTCTGCACGGGGGGAGCAATCGCTTTCTAACGAGGTGCTCGAGGAAGCGCTTCTCTGACGATACGGACAGCAGTGTGCCGTCCATATCAACAAGGGCCAGATCCGGGAACTCATTGCTCATGTCAGATAAGTGCAGGGGCGAGCCTCACACCTCTGCCGGTCCCGGGAGTGTTATCGAATACCTCGAGGACATGTACGAGTATGCCGGGAAAGAGCCTTGGAAAATCACCGTGAAAGTAGGAATGAGCCAGATTCGTATAGGTCACGATACTCCTGGCGTATTCCTCTGCGGTTTCGTCACCCGCATCGACGAGCTGGCCAATGCCCCTGACCTCGAAGGAGAGGCTGTCCAGGAAGACGAGGGACGTGACAGGATCGGTCATGAGGTTCAGGAATGTATGTGTTTCGAAATCGGGTGTCGCGTAGAGCTCCAGCGACACCATCTTCGTCAGGTCGAAGTTCCCGCTGTCCGCGTAGATGCCGGTAAGGAACCCGAGCTTATCCTGCATGGATCCCTGCATGGTGTCGTTCATGTGATCGATGTACTCGCCGATGAGCTCTCTCCTGGGGCAGAGGCCCATACCCTTGAATGCGTTGTTTATGGTGAGGATGCTGTCCCTCCTGTGTCCTCCACGGGTTGCCATCGCAGCATTATGCGGCCCGGCGAGGGAGGGAGGGGATCCGCCCTCTCCCCTGACGAGAAGTGAAATGTTCTCGAGGACCTCGCGTCTGGACCCCAGATTCCACTCCAGGAACTCGGCAGGAAGCGGGACCGTAGAGTAGTCCTTCCAGCTCCCGTCTACAAGAGCCCGGATCTTCCCGTCTGCTTCACCGCTCGCATCAACGCAGTCCTGTCTGAATGCGGCGCCATGCCAGAATTCCATGCTCCCCTGCTCCCATTCCCCGGCAATCGCTCTTCCCGTCAGTGAGGAGAGGAGGAATGCGCCGCCGAGCTTGCCGGCTTTTTCGAGGAACTCCCTCCTGGTGATATCGCTCCCCTTCTTCTCGTCAGTCATTTTCTTCCCTTCCGGATTCCCGATCTCTACGGTAACCCTTTCCCTATTGTGATACGCCATATATCTTCACGGCTGTCGATCCCTCTTTCCCGGTTGGAGGAAGATTGTCCAGATCCACAGAACTGGCAAGGGAAAAGAGGTATGACGTCCTTCAGGATGCATGGCTGGAAGCTCTTCCCGACGGGCTCTCCCCCGATGAAATGCTGGATACCCTCAGGATTCTGTACGGAAACGGTGAGGTGGATCTCGCGCTCGAACTGCTCGAACTCAGTCTGAGCGAGATGGATGCCGCCGGTTCGGCGGGTATCCCCGATCTCTGCAAGGGAGCTGCATGCATCGTCCCTGATTCCAGCGCTCTCCGGCATCACCTTCTTC
>SDBS01003181.1_pt1 | contig 16080 bp, 13 predicted proteins | sample 2277091 | NCBI WGS metagenome assembly SDBS01 (sample SAMN10404972, study PRJNA504765) | marine sediment metagenome | isolation source: marine sediment core GS10_PC15, 163 cmbsf | place: Arctic Ocean: Southern Knipovich Ridge | collected 2010 | reverse complement strand
AACCATTGTGATTTCAGACTACAAGATGCCCGGACTGGATGGGTTGGAAACCCTCGCCCGGATTGTCTCTATCAATCCAGAGGTTACCCGCATACTCCTCACCGGTTATGCTACCATGGAGAGCTAAATAACAGAAATCAAACTAACGAAATCATCCCAATCGCCTTTGCATCAAACTTCACTCCTGAGTCGAGATATCCTTTTGATATTGTAAGTATTAGCTGAGTTATGATAATGGGAAGTTAGCTTTAAGAATCCTCGACCTCAAATATTCAAAGGTTTGGCATAAGATTCTGAGTCGCCTGCCCTGGAACTCAGAGTCGGGATATTTGGAAGATATTCAGGAAAATGTCAGCTTCTATAATCCACTATTCTGGCGAAGACATCTGTATTTGAGGCAGAATATAGATAATGCAGGGGTATCGACATCTTTTCGATTCTCGTCTTAATTCATAGATAGCAACGTGTCATCGTCCCGATTGCCACATGGAGCTTCGTATGTTATTTTTGGGATTATGGTCATGTACGAACTTGCTTCAACAGCGGAAAACCACTCATCTTGGAGGAGATGTTGAATGAAGGCCTTGCCGATAATTTTTGCAGTTGCAATCCTGTGCCTATTTTCTGGCTGTACAATAAGAGGAGTCCCCATTACAAAGAAACCGCTGGATTCTTCGGTATACAGAAACTTCAGCCAACCCAAGCTTAAAATGCCTTACATATTGGATGTGAAATGTAGTAACAAGTTGCAACACAATCCATGGCACTTCCGCTTTGCCGCAAGGGGTTGCGCAGATGTTGTAAAAGAAGCACTGGATCGTGTCATGGGACCGCGAGTAGTGGATGAACACTTGGCTGTCGCTCGGCTACTTGTTAGCGTCGACTGGGGTTTTTTTGAAGGATATTTGGAATGGGAAAGCAAAGTCAAGGTGTCAGTGTGGAATAAGGAACGAAACTTGATTTTCTCGCAGAGCGGAATGGGATCTTTCTTGCAGCCAGATTATCACGACGGCTCACAGGATTCCAAATATAATATTGTCTTTAATAGCGTGGCTTCTGGGATGGACTCCGTTTTGGGAGATCTTCGCCGTGATCCGGCTGTGTTGGCAATCGCTGAGACTGAGAGCACTACTTTTGCAGCATCCTCACCTATCCCGAGTTTAAGTACCGAACCGTTATTTGCTGGCCACATAGGCCGAGATGAAAAGACCCGAGAGGTCGGTGAGAGATGGGCTTTGGTAGTAGGAGTCTCAGACTACAAGTACTCTGGGCAAAGTGGTCTGGTGAATTTGATCTTTGCAGATGATGACGCAAAAGCGTTTTCGGACGTGCTTCATCGTCTCGGCTGGAGCGGAAGCCATATTAAGCTCTTGATCAATGAAGAGGCCACTCAAAGAAATATAGTGATTGCGCTTGAATCATGGCTGACCAAGGCTGGCCCAAATGACCAGATTGTTCTCTTTTGGGCGGGTCACGGTTTCTCTGACCCTGAAGATCCTGAGAAGGTCTATTTTGCCTGCTATGACACAGATATGTCTATTCCGGCAACCGGCTATCGAATGGATAAAGTAAGGTCTGCGTTAGAAGAAAGAAGGTCCAAAAACGTCATACTGCTGGCCGACACGTGCCATGCAGGAAAGTTAATCACGCGAGGTGATCGGGGTATATCAATTGTCCCTCAAATTGATAAGATGCGCCGTGAAAAGAATATTCCAAAAGGCTGGATCTTCATGGTCGGTGCTGATACTGACCGTCAGGCGATTGAACATACATCATGGACAAATGGGGCTTTTACTCACTCTCTCATCAAAGGACTTAATGGGGAAGCAGACGGTTTTCAAAGTGCCGGGAAAAAGGATGGCATTGTGACCATGGGTGAACTAAAAGACTACATGAAAACATCGATGCCGGATGAAACTCAAAAAGTCCTTGGTGTCGCCAAGCACCCTGTAATTACAACGAGTACAGGCGATCCTGATATCTGGAATCTGACGCTCCAAGCCAAGTGAAGGTTTCTGGTATTTATCGTAAGAAAGGCCAGATTCAACATAATGCCATATTATCTCTAACTCAGAGCATCCCCGAAATTCAAAGATATGCTCTTCATATCTCTAAAGCTTCCCGCGAATGCCACCCGAACAAGCTGTTAGCCACTGAAATCATTGATAAAAAACCACCCACTTGGCAGCCTACCCTTTTAGCTAAATAGTAGAAATCGATATAACGAAATCATTCCAATTGCCTTCGCATCCAACTTCACTCCTGATTCTTCATCCACGCTGTATCCTTAGTGGCACATCCCGGCCATTTCTCTAACTAAATTAGGTGGTTTTCTTGGTTGCTTCCCTTGAAACTCAGTTGTAGCGAGCAATGCCAGATTGCAAAAATGATGTCGAACGACCTACAAAACGAAAAAAATCTTGACCTTCTACAAAACGTCACGTATAGTAGATTACAACGTTTAATAGAAGCCCTTAAAGGAGGCAAGAAAAATGCTGACTCCTGGAACTCTTGACCAAATTTTGGAAGTATTACGGGACTTTAAGGCCAGCTATGCTGGCGGTGACTCGCTACGAGGTGCATACCAACAAGCATGTAGGACGGTTTCTAAAAGAGAAGGGGTTGCCTACCAGACGATTGGGGATGCTTGCAGACGAAGACTTGGTCTGACAAACATTAGCGAATTTAGACGACTGTTGCAGGAATGGGTTAATGGGAATCCAAGCGAATTAATGGGGGCTCTTAAGCGGAACACTTCACGAGCAGAGCACTATAGAATCGATGGCTTCTTTGAAGGTCACCCAAGTAAGGAAGGGGCAAGCGTAATCGAACCCAGTCGCAGCCGAGAGGAACCCCAATGGGAGACTTTTTCATTCCGTCTTGATCAGAAGTCTGCGAGAAGTCTGCGAGCACTGGGAGAAATGAAAGGCCAATCAGTACCGGAATTGCTTGCTGAAACAGTGTCGGAATATGTCGAGGAACACTTGACCGAACTATTAATGCACCACATCAAAGGTCTTACCAAAGAACAATTGGCTCGGTTGAAGGCTATGGTGGAATAAGACAGGAGTTCATCCCGATTGCCTTAAGGCGGTAGGCGTGGATCAACTCGGGGTGATATGCACTTGTCTCGTTCTATAGGCCAGTGGTGCTATATATGTTACTGGGGATAGAGCACCGTTGTCGGTAACACGCTTTCATATTCCCTTGACAACCACAATATATTGTGGTTTAAGGGTAAACTGATCGCTATATATATGAAATGGTGAAGAAACAAAAAAGCCTAACCGCTGGCACGGACAGGCTTTGGCTAAAAAGTTGCCGGAGAATCCGACGAGAACATGTTCCGTTGCCTGGTACCATAGAGGCTGACTTTATGTCAAACCTTTTTTGGAAGAGGCCGTTTCACTTCCCGCAATTCTTCGGCAGCCTTTGAATCTTGCCGAAGAAGGGGGTGAGTGAAATGGGAAAACCAAGAAACACGTACAAGTACAACTACAAAGTTGGCAACGAGATCGTTCATCGTGGCATAACCGACGACTTGGAGCGACGGCAACAAGAGCACCAACAGAAATGGCCGAAAGGTCATATCAAACAGGTTGGCCACTGCACGACTGAGGAAGCTGCGAGGAAATGGGAAGAGGATATGGGAGTTAGTTAGTCTTCTTTCCAGCTGCAAGGAAGCCCCTGACAAATCAGAGACGCGGTGTCAGGGGCTTTTTCATGGCGATTCTTCGTTGACATGTACGAATATTGCGATTTGATGTAATCTAAGCGTCAATGTGTAGGAGAAATCCTGCGATGCCAGATGATAACCGAAACTTGAAGCAGCAGAAGGACATAGCATATTATTCAGCTTCAATTAACGGCTGGATAAGCACTAAATTGGAGAAAGACAAGAGCCTCCTTGCCCTTTCAGCCGGGGGCATTGGTTTGCTCGTCACGCTCCTCACTACTGTTGGAGTATCATCTCCGTGGGTGATATTGTTATATGTTATTGCCATCTTGTCTTTTACGACGTGTTCAATCACAGTTGTAGTGATTTTCAATCGGAATGCGTCATACTTGAAGAAGATTCTAAAAGAAGAAGAGAAGGCTGACAATGTACTCAAGGTGCTGGATCGGGTTGCGTTCTGGAGTTTCGTGCTTGGCATCGTTATGGCCCTGCTAATAGGTATGGTGGCTGGCTGGGACAAACTTGATCGAAAGGAGCAAAAAACAATGAGCGATGACAAAACGAAGGTTACAGTCCTGGTGGATAATGAAAAAGTGATCGTTCCCAAAGGTCAGAAGGTCAATAAACACAGCTTGGATGGCTTTGATGAACTGAAGCCAGGTCAGCCAGGGGGTGGTGGCTCCGATAGCAATGGCTCGGACAGTGGTGGCTCCGATAGCAATGGCTCGGATAGCAATGGCTCCGATAGCGGTGGCTCCGATAGCAATGGCTCGGATAGCAATGGCTCCGATAGTGATAAGTAGTGGTTTGGGCTGTTTCCCGTGAACCCCATTTGCAGACCCCAGGTCGAGTGCAGTTGAAGATGACAGACAAATATAAGTTGTTGCGTGAAGCTATCGAAGGCTCGATAAAAAAGATAGACAAACCTCAACTTACTGAAGTTGACAAGGCCACGCGTGGACAAATCTGGCGTCTCTGCGAAGAAGGATTCATCAGCTTAGGCAATGACCATGCCTTGACCGGCTTCGGTTTCGAATGTCGAGTCAAGAAAGTATTCGAGTCAATGAAATTTGACATCACGCCAGGACGAGATGGTATGGAGGACTTCGTTGTTCCAGTGCCCGATGGTTTTCAACCGCCCAGTGGAAGGCCCCACCGTCCTCTTGTTTTGGAGGTCAAATCAAGTCGCAAACCATACATTTCACGTGATGACTTAAGACAATTAGACGACTGGGTTTTTGAGCTTTCCGGAGAAGAAAAAGCAAGAAAGTATGGTTTGGGTGGAGGGGGTGGTATTGACCCTATGGCAATTTTGACAGGTGGTATGCGTACCAGGGCTTCAGGGCCAGCGTTTCATCCCTCGTCGCATAAAGGCGTTTTGGTGTTCAACGGGCCAATAGAAACCCCTTTTTCGGAAAGAACGACAAGATGTCTGGGCCCCAACGAAGAGGAGTTTGCCTACAGAAGGGACTTTTGCATTATTCCTTTTGATACTCTGTTGAAGTACTTAGAAGAATGCCATAAGGCCACTTCCGTAAAAAAAGAAGTTTGGGATCAGATTCAGTCTACCGCAGGGTTGCTATCATTCGAATAGGCATAGCGAACACTGGATCAGCTGCCTCACGCCTCCTTCAATCCCCCCACCGAAACACCCCCTAACCCCCCATCAATCTTGACAAAATCCTCCCCTTCTGGTAGCGTCCTCTCGTAGTTTTGTTGTTTCCGCAGATGGCAATATGGTGAACGTCAGGAGAAATAAGCAGGGCTGTCACCCGAACCTTTCTTAGCCTGAACATGGCTAAAGGATTCTGGATCGGTGGAATCAGAAGATGTTAGTGCAGGTGCGGGAATGGATGCACGGGATTGTTTATTCCTCGAAGAGTACAAGCAAACCCTGAAGTTCATCCTTGCTGCAAACGAGACTTTACATCGGTTTGCCAGATTCTATTTCACGTGCATTACCATCTTCTTCTCCGCCTTTTTCTATGTGGTTAAGGACGGCTTTGGCCCGGAGCATTGGGTAGTCGTCGTGTTGCCTCAAATTCTCATTTTGATTACTTTAGCGTTTTGGTACTCAAATGCTTCCCGTACCAAAGTTAAAATGGCATCACGCATGCAACGGGCAAAAGAGATTGAAAGCCATTTTACGAAAAACTATGACAACTGCCTGCAAATGCTTACTTACACCGGTAAGCACCTCGATGAAAATAGAGACTGTCAGGGAAAAGATTTGAACTTGTTAGAGCGTCAGACAGGTATGATATCTGAAAAATTTCCTGTTGCTCTTATGATCATCTCCCTGTTGCTCTTGGGCATGGTGATCTGTCAACTCGGCGGATGGCACACATTCTTTCCAGGCCCCTGATTGTCCAAGGCACTACTCGGCTTTGCCCTTTTCCTATCCCCCCCTAACCCCCCATCAATCTTGACAAAATCCCCCTCTTCTGGTAGCGTCCATTTGAAATTCGGCACTGATCGTTTATTGACCCTTACAAAGAGGGTGTTATGAACTAATCGAAAACCCCATTTTCACAGGGAGAAGTGGAGTTTTTGCTTCCGCGGACATAGTTGGACAGCTCATGAATCAATCAGCAGAAAACGATTCTGGACTACAAAAGGAAGCTGCGGCTTTTCTCGAAGCTGATTTCAATCAGTGTTTTGCGCAGATGCGCCACTACGACGCACAGATTTTCGACATTGTGAAGTTTGCCTTTACCGCTTATTCCGCCCTAATAGGGGTTGCCCTTGCTCTATATAAGTTCGGGGCAAAAGAAGGCGTGGACCTCACGCTTCCTGTTATTGCTGCCCTTGTTATTGGACTGTTACTTGGACTGTTTATGTTTTCTCTGGGAATTCGAAACCGCGTATATTTCGTCCTGGTTGCACGCTATATCAATGAGCAGAGAGGTGTATTTTTGCGATATAAACCACTGGGTTTTCAGAATAAGTGCCGTATGTATACAAATCATAGTCAGCCACCATATTATAACTGGCGGAGTTCGCAGGCATGGCTCACATACATCATAGCGTGTCTAAATTCAGCAATCTTAGGGATATTACTGTTCTTCATGATTGGCCCAATCCATTGTAAGTGGAAGGTGATCTGGACGAGCAGTATAACCTTGTTTGTTCTTCAATTAGTATTTGGCATTGTTTATTTAACGTCGCGTCAAAACAAATCATCATCCAGGGCTGTTTTTGGAAAAGGATGAGTGTTTTGGAAGTACTATGGCCAGAAAATCTCCTTCATGGGTAAGATCTCAAAAAACCCACTTTTTGATATTCAATGTAGGACGGGGGCTTTGTATTTTTATTCGTACAGCTCTTAATCAAGGAATCATGTACGATTTTGCAAGCTCTGAAGATTTCAAGCCTTCGGAGTTTCTGAAAACACACATCGTTCCATATCTGAAAAAATATAAAGGCTGCAATCTCGCCCAAACGATCATTTCGCATCCCCACACAGACCATATGACGGACATTGGCTGCCTATTAGATGAAGGCAAAGAAAAGTCTGTGTTTTATTCAAAGCTACATTCTTGCCCACATGATAAAATAGAGGGTTCAGCAGAGCCGGAGGCTATTGAATGGAATAGAATCAAGAATCCAAAAGGCAGCGAAAAGCTTGTAGAGACTTATAAGACATTATATGAGGGTCGAAATCTTCCTCTTCAGACTATTAGTTATGATTCGTCTATTTCAATTCCAAACTTAGAATACGGATTGTATTATGTGAGGTCTCCGGTAGTGGCTGACATATATTCAGATAATGATCAAGAGTACGCAAATGGAATAAGTTTGGTCATCTTCTATCGCCATGGCTTTCACAGCATTCTGATTCCTGGTGATATAAACCCAAACGCCTTGAAGCATCTACTGGATGAAAATGAAGGCGCTGAAAAACGTTATACGAGATTTGACAGGAGACAGACCACATTACACCCTGACTGGCACGTGCTATCTGGAAATCAACCTTCGCTGAAGTCTTTGCTCAGTTCTCGCGGCCTTTCGGTCCTCATTGCCCCCCATCATGGGCTTGAATCTGGCTTTTCGGAGGATCTTTACAGGGCAATAAAAGATGAAAAGCCAGGGCTCGTTGTAATATCAGAAAAACGCCATTTGTCAGAACATGATGGGAAGGTCGATGCGTTCTATCAAACAAAGGATGGAGCAAAAGGACAGAAGGTTTATGTGGAAGGGAAAGAAGAAGAACGCTATTCTGTTAGCACTCGGGGCGGTCATCATATTCTTGTCAGTTTTCAGGGTACTGGCGGATTACCAGGCGTATTCCTGGAAAAAGAACCAGAAAACCTTTTGGAAAAGATGACGTAAGTTGTTTTTGTGAGGTTATCCTTGGGTCTGCTGTGTCATTTCGGAGTAGCCCCACACCCTTTTCTCTCACCCCCTCCTCCCATCACCCTCACTGTCCCAAACAACCCAAAGCAATCATGGGCACAAACCAGGGCTCCACGGACCAGCAGTATAAATGTCTCTCTGATAACAAGAGGAGTTCTCTTCCCGCATCGATGCATCAAGAGTCAAAATCCTACCCGTAGAGCGCACATGAAGCGTCTTCAGCGGCATGTTTTGAGTAATCTGCGACCGGCTTTCAGCGCTCAGAACGCCGATTTCAGCCGAAACTCATACAGCCTACCGCGGTAACTAAAGTAAGCGATAGATTCTTGGCTCCTGTTACTCATCACCCTCCAAAATTTCGGTCTCATCACCAATAACGGCCACTCCTTCAGTTTGACTCGCCATGCCCGAAAGGGTTGATATGACTTACTTTTTTCTTGACAAAGATCGCAATTTGTGATATAATGTTAGTATAAAATGGGCAATTGTCCTCTATATGGGGACAAAGAAGTAACAGGGCTGTAGAGTAAACCAGGAGCTTTACAACAATCGCGGAGCGCGAAGGGCCAAAAGGCCATTCTTACCTGTAATCATTGCAGGTGCGGTTGTTGTAAGGCTTTTTTTGTGGACCTTTTTCGAGACGCAAAAGGTGGTATGTCATGAAACTGGTAACTCGTATTCGCCGAAACGAAGACAACCCCCTGCTTGGCACAGCACTTGCCTATGCAGAGAAAGGTTGGCCTGTACTCCCTCTCCACAGTCCAGTCGAGGGTACTTGTTCGTGTGGAAAGCCTGATTGTGGGAGTGTTGGTAAGCACCCCAGAACCAAACACGGTCTGAAGGACGGCACGACAGATTCAAGGCGAATTAGGGAATGGTGGCGTCACTGGCCCGATGCCAACGTAGGCATAGTGACTGGTGCTAAATCAGGCTTTTTTGTGCTTGATATCGACACAGGGGGAGAAGAAAGTTTGAAGGAGCTGGAGAAGCAGCACGGACCTTTGCCCGATACAGTCGAGGCGTCCACAGGGGGCGGAGGTCGACACATCCTGCTTAAGCACCCTGGAGGGATCGTCAAGAATAGGGCCAAGATCGCACCCGGATTAGATGTCAGGGGCGACGGAGGTTATATTGTTGCTCCGGAAAGCCTTCACTCTAGTGGCAAGAGGTATGAATGGGCAAAGTCGCCTTCTGAAGCTGATCTGGCCCCGTGCCCAGGGTGGCTATTCAAAATGATACAGAAGCCTTCGGGCAGGAAGAAAGCCGGTTTCAAGAGCGATGGCCGCCTAGCTCACCTCAAGGCGCTGGAAGGTGTGCCAGAAGGAATGAGGAATGATACTGTATATCGCTGTGCATGGTCGCTTAGGGCGAAGGGGTTGGCAATAGAGGAGACAAAAGTACTTGCCCTCAAGGCCGGTGAAAAATGTGATCCCCCTCTTTCAGAAGATGAGGTTCTTAAGACAGTGGAGTCAGCGTATAAATATCCACCAAAGGAGGCAATGCAGCAGGCTGTCAAGAGTGCGATTAAGCATGCCAAAACCGTGTTTGTGCTTCCTGATCAAAGTGATCCAGAGGTATTCGAACCTTTCTTGAACTGTACCCAACAACATCAGACCAGTGTGGCTATTGCTGCACCTGATCAAAGAGATTGCGTACCTGAACATTTCAAGAACAAAAACGTCATCATCTTTCGTGGGAACACTGAAAGAGCTTTTAAGAAGGTCGAGCGAATAAGACCTGAACTGCAAAAACATGCACGGAGCCTCAAGGTCGTTGAGATTCCAGATGAGGATAGCGAGACTTTCACTGAATGGGTACAGCAGGATGTGCCTGGCGCCCTCAGAGATATTGACAGAAAGAAAGACCCCAGGGGAGCCATGACGCAAGACTTGGTCAAATGCCACCTGAACTCATTCTTGGACGGTCGGATTGAGGATGCTATCGACCAGGCTCCGCTGTATTTGCCGCGAGCTTTGGACCGCCTCACCCTCCCTTTGGACCCTTTTTCTGACATTTCCCTGCCACGGCGACAAATGCTCATGGAACCCTGGCTCATGGAGGGCAGCATCACCTTGATTGCGGCGGATCCAGCAGTAGGCAAGACATTCCTCGCAATGGAAGTGGCAGTGGCAGTGAGCAGTGCGCGAGCAGCCATGAACGGCCTCTGGGAGGTGCAGAAATCTGTGAAGGCGCTTTATGTGGATGGGGAGATGCACTCTGACGATATTATGGCGCGTGCTCAGATGGTTGGATTTAGCCGGAACAGGTTCGAGGTGGTCTCAAAAACAACGCTTGAATATTTTGGAGTGACCCCTGCCTTGAACTTAGCTGATCCAGAAGTGCTCAAAATGTTGACAGGGAAACTGTTGAAGGACGGCTTCGGCTTGTTGGTAATTGACAACATATTCAGTTTGGTTTCCGGCATTGATACAAACAGCGATTCTGACTGGGCACCGATCAATGGCTGGTTGCTCCACTTGCGGTCCAAAGGCATTGCCGTTATTGCGGTCCATCACGCTGGCAAGAGTGGGGAGCAACTTGGGACATCATCCAGGGCTTTCAATGTAGACAATTATTTCAAGCTGGTTCCCGAACCTTCAGAAGACGGGAAGGTGGCATTTCGGATCATAATTAAGAAGCAAAGGGCGAGGTACGGAGGAGTTGCTGGCTACAGATATGAATGTGATGATGGCGTGTGGACGGTCACCGAGTCGACTGGCAAGCAAAAAGCCGATCGGAAGCGTAAGAAGATCGCTGCATTATTGGTAGAAGGTATGAAGCATGAGGAGATGGGTGCTCAGGTGAAATTAAAGAGAAGCCGAGTAAGCCAGATCAAGAAAGAATTGGTCAATAAAGGTCTGATAGAGAACGTAGACAACCAGGTGGTTCTTACGGCACCAGGGAGGATTTGGATGGGGGAAGATTTTCAAGATGATCAAGTTAAGCAGGGTTAAGGTGTTAATGTTAGTGTCTATATAAGATAGACGCTTAACTAACACCCTTGATCAACCTGCATGTTAACTGAAGTGTTAATTTGCCGTACTACTGTAATTCACGGCAATTATTGTACATATCCCTCAGACGTTAACCATGTGTTAGCAAAATGTTAATGAACGCTGAAAAAGCCGAGGTGTTGGCGAGAGAAAGGCCATAGAATTTTTGCCCTTGTTTCGGGTACGGTACACTGAGGCTATAAGGTCACGGTCTTTGAACAGACCAAGAACGCAGAACGAATGCTCAAGTGCCTGAAGCCGAAGCAAAAAAATACAAAAATGTCATTTGTGGGAGATAGTAGGTGTTGGTACTAGCCCACCACTTGATGCCCACCGCGCACGATGAAATTCAGAGATGATTAAACGACCACGATTTGATCAAGGGTTTCCGGGTGAAGATACGAGAGCCATATGGAAAGACTTTAAGGGAAGTCTGAGTCAAAGATAATATGGCACTATCTGCCAGTTTAGGTTAGAGGGCTTTCGCCACGATACCTGGCAATGTGAAAATCTCATAACGGTATGAGCACTTAACTTGTGTTTGGGCCTCATGAGCACACAGGTTCTATTGTTATGCAATAGCATCGCCAAAAATGCCCAACTTCCTGACCTCTCTGAGGACCCTATCGTGTACTTGCGCAACGGTTAGGCGGTCAGTATCAATGATTCTAATGAAGTCGGTGCCTGGCTCCCGCATCCTATTTCGGACATTCTCGTAGGCCGCATCAAGTTGAGCATAGGTCTCGGGATTAACTATCCGTCCAGCTTCGCCATGCCGCCGCCTCAAAGCGACCTCGTAGGAAACACCCAGTAAGAATGTTATGCGTAGCTGCGAAAACCATTGTGATTCAGTCGCCAGTTTCTGAAGCATTCGTGCAGTGTCCGAGCGGATATCTTGTCGCATGTGGAACCACTCAATCCAGCCAAGCGAATCCACAAACCCACGGTCAATAAGTACAACGTTAGATTCTGAACCTGATTCCTTCAAAACATCGCAAACAGTGTGACACAGCGTCCAAGCGTTAAATAACCAGGACCGCTTGAGGGAAGGCAAAGGCGAGTTTGCTGCGGCCTCTGGGACAACTCGACACCTATATCCCCTGTCGGTAAGGTACGCGTGAAGAACTCGGGTAGCAGTCGTCTTCCCTGCGGCGGGGAGGCCAGCGAACTCCACCAGTGGCGGTATCTTTACTTCTTGTGTCATACTATTGTCTTTCAAGAGCTTCGTAAACCTTGATTATTGCCTGAACCTGGATCAAGTCTTGCTGACAAGTGTATACTTTGGCAATGTACTCGTAGTTCTGCATCGAACCAGGCTCTCCTTCAGCAACAGCAATCGCCTCCTGGCGGAGAGTCCTGTTCACCATATAGACCAATGCATCATCTCGGTCATGAGGGTCAATGACCATCGCACGGAGACCGATGTCAAATTCTGTCGGCACGAATGTTGCTCCAACGGAAGCGAGAATGTCTCGGTTTTCTCGAACTTTCTGAGCGCTGCTATTGGGAAACACCACCACAACTCTCTTCCCGGAAGAAACGATCTCTCGTATCTCTTCTTTGTAGTCACTGGCCCACGACATGTCACCGCCAAACAGTATCACCTCGCTCTTAGCACCAAGAATTAACCGCTTTCCGGTAGCTATCATCGCTGATCGGGGAACAACGAGGGGGGAAGGACGGCGCGCAAGAGCCGATGCCACAACCACCACGAACACCCCTGCCGCTACGAGATAGCCGAGCCAGGGACTCCCGCCCGAGAATATCCAAACCAATCCGCCGATACTGCAGATGGCCCCGCTTGCCTGCAGAATATCCCATAGATTCAGGCGCATTGCTTGCAGTTCCCTGATAGTTGGTTCACGCCCATGAGATTCATTACCTTCCCATTATCTTGAAATGAGACGAATATCAAGATTTCTTGCCACCATCTTGGATTTTTGAGCCTGAGGGATTTTCAAGCTCCCTTCCCATTATCTTGAAATTGACCGAATTTCAAGGTTGCTTGCCATATGTTTAATATCCGAAAACTCAAGATAACAAAACCATATCTTAACCGGTTTTGATTATTCAACTTCATGTGCAATCTGCCTATCAGAATTGTAACACGCCCCATCTAAGGCTCGGCTTTTCTAAACACATGCTTTGACTCGTCTTGCACAAACCCCTTCGATTCTGAGTCAAGTTAGACGCGCTCACGTCGAAATCTGTAGCGAGATGACATAGCAGATTTGCACTGTCACATGTTGTTGTCGCTAAACACGCCATGGTCCTATATTACAGCCAGAATCGTTCCAGCTTTCAGGAGTTCTTTACAATAATTGAAATAAATGCTTGACAAAGGCAAGCTGGCTATGCTATACAGCAAATACACCATGACACAAAAAGCGGGGAGCAGCCATGAAAAAAGCCTACGGTTATTTAAGGGTCAGCAGTCAAGGCCAGCTTGATGGCGATGGCCCGGACCGACAGAGGGATAAGATCAGGAGGTATTGCAGGGCTAATGGGATTAAGGTCGTAGGCTGGTATCAAGAGAGCGAGACTGGCACCAAGCAAGATCGACCTGAACTGGCACGCTTGATGGTTGATCTTGAAAACAATGGTGATGAAGTCAAGACAGTAGTAATCGAGAGGCTTGATAGGTTAGCACGGGACATAATGGTTCAGGAGGCGATCATTCAGGATTTTGACAAGCTGGGCGTCCAGTTGATCAGTGCAGCCGAAGGGCCGGACCTCTGCTCCAACGATCCGAATCGAACCTTAATCCGCCACATGTTTGGTGCCATTGCCCAATATGACAAGACAATGCTTGTGCAAAAGCTCAGGGCAGCACGCGAACGGAAACGGAAAAGTACAGGGAGGTGTGAGGGTCCCAAACCATACGGAGAAGACTCTGAAGATGAACGTAAGGTCATCAGAACGATCAGGCTCCTGAGGCGCAAGAAGAAAGATGGCTTAAAAGGCAAGACGTGCCAAGAGATAGCCGACATACTTAATGCGAAAGGGGAGCTGACCAAGCATGGAAGGCAGTGGACAGCACAGTTGGTTCACTACTTTGCGACCAAGGACAAGAAGAGACAAAGTAAGAGACGGTAGACCCACCCCCACCCCTCCGTTTATCTGAAGGGGGGTGGTGGTTGTTTTAGAAATGGGGACCTCACCACAAAATTTTATCCGGTAAATCTAAAGAAAAAAGGCATGGTGATATGAAACCACAAAGATGTGCAATTTATTGTCGAGTAAGCACTCCAGAGCAGGACATCGAGAGTCAAAAAACCGAACTGCCCAAATATGCCCAATCCCAGGGCTGGGAGGTTGCGGACACCTATATTGATGAAGGGATCAGTGGTAGTTTCATTGAAGGCCGTTCTGACTTCTTGCGGCTTGTTGATGATATGGAGCAGCGCAGATTCGACACCCTGTTAGTTGTGGAGCATTCGCGTGTCACTCGGACTGAAGACCCTGAAGAAAGGGGTCGTATCTTGAGGTTGCTCAGAGATAACGGCATTAAACTGGCCTCCCCCGCGGAAGGTGTTTTGGATTTAAGCTTGTTCTCGGGTGAGTTGATGACAACCTTGAAACTCATGTTTGCGGCTGAAGAAAAGTTGGAAATTCAACGACGTTTTAAACGAGGACGTGATGAGAAACTAAGGCAAGGCACGTATTGTCTGAACTCGGTACCGTATGGCCTGAGGAAGATCGTTGACAAAACAGTAACCCCGAAAAAGCACGATGTGGTCATAGACGAAAATGAGGCTCAAGTATTGAGAACCGTCCATGACCGAATTGTAAACAAAGGAAAAACCATCAACGACTGTACATACTATTTGAACCAAATGGGCGTTAAGACCCGCAAGGGCAAAACATGGACAGTTGGCGGCTTATCGAGTGTCCTCTCGAATGAAGGCCTGAAAGGAACGATTTACACAGGCCGTTATGTCTTCAAGACAGTAGCCACAAACCCACAGAGACAGAAGCTTGTTCAGGTAAAGCCCAAGAGTGAATCGATCCCAGTTCAAGTGCCTGCCGTCTTCACCGAGCAAGAATTCAAGTTGCTCCGGCAAAGGATCGAGGCCAACAAACGGAGCAACATGATAAAGAAAGATGGGTACCTACTGAGGGGAAAGCTTCGATGTAGCCAGTGTGGTGCCAAGTTTGTTCCCGTTAGTGGTGGCAACTCAAGATATAAGGTGGTCAGGTACTATTGTTGTCATAACAGGAAGAAAAGCCCCAAACGGCTGAAATCTGGCGAAAGGCGGTGTACGGCCCCTTATGTGAATGCACAACTAATTGACGGAATGATTGAGAACGAGCTTTTTGCTAAGCTGTTCATGTTCCCCGAACAGACGCTCAAAGATTGGAGCGACACCGACAAGGGCCACAAGATCAAACTGGATCAGTTGAGTCGTAAGCTGGCTCAAGTGAACAAGGATATTGAAGCGAAGCACAAGGAAGAAAAGCGCCTTCTTGGAAATTTCGTGCAAGGGTCATTTTCAGAGGACACGATCAAGACCATTAAAGAAGAAACTGATGCCCAGTTGAGGTTGGCGGAAGACCAGAAGAGTTCGATTCAAAAAGAGCTTGATCAGGGCGAAGCCTTACGAGCCAATATGAAAGCACTGGAGGAAAACGCCCAAGAGATTAGGAAGTTGACCAGACATCTATACCAAAAGCTCATAAGCATGCCTTTCTTTGATAAACAACGGCTGTTACAACACTTCATAACGGGACACATAGAGATTTTGCCGTTACCATTGAATGAGGTCCGTTACGCAAAAATGGATGGCACGGCAAGAAAAGTCAAATGTGAGTGGGAATACTGGTACAGCGGGATTCTCGATATAGGAGGTGTGGTGAAGGCGTTACGAGAGTATGATAAAACGAATGTGATTCCAGAAGCTTACGCTCATTATACTAATATCCGCTATTTACAGTGCGATCCGGGCGACCAATGAGGGGCTTGACGGGTTTCTTACAAAGCCTTTTGACAACGTGGAGCTGCGGAACAAGATTCAGGAGATTACGATCAGAAAACGGTTCAGACAGTTTATCCCC
>SDBS01003180.1_pt1 | contig 16082 bp, 22 predicted proteins | sample 2277091 | NCBI WGS metagenome assembly SDBS01 (sample SAMN10404972, study PRJNA504765) | marine sediment metagenome | isolation source: marine sediment core GS10_PC15, 163 cmbsf | place: Arctic Ocean: Southern Knipovich Ridge | collected 2010 | reverse complement strand
AGTTCTTCAATAGATATTAATATATCTTCTGAACCTTCTGGAGCTCAAATAATGTTAGATGACAAGGATATTGGCGAAACAACACCAGCTGTATTATCTGATTTGCAATATGGTTCACATAAAATATTCTTAACCCATGATGAAGCACAAGATTGGACTGGAAAAATAGGATCAGAAAATCTTTTGGCAGAAATAATTACTATTAAAGCAAATATGAATGAAAAGTAAAATAAAATGTATATCAATCAAAATATCAAATCTAAACAATATTCTGGTTTTTCTCTAGTTGAACTATTGGTAGTTATAGCTATTCTTGGGATATTGACAAGTTTTGTTCTTATTGCTTTAAACAATGCAAGAGAAAAAGCAAAAATAGCCAAAGCAAAAGTTTTTTCTCATAATATTCAAAGTGGTCTTGGTGATGAACTAGTGGGTATGTGGGGGCTTGATGATGTTTATGATAGTGGAGGAGAAATTTACAAAACTAAAGATGGCTCAGGTTCTGAAAATGAAGGAACTTTGGTTAATATGGATAATACTAATTTAGTAGAGGGTATAATAAGGAACGGTTTAGAATTTGAAGGGCCTAATGAATATGTAAGGATTAGCAATAACCCAAAGCTAAACTTTGGCACAAGCGATGATTTTACCGTTGAAGCCTGGATCAAAACCTCATCATCGGTTACTCATCAAATAGTATATCAAAAAGGAGCTTCAGCTGCTGACCAGCCAGGATATCGTTTTAAAGTGTATAATAATGGTAAATTATTAGTTCAGATAGGTGATGGAACGATAATTAATATATGGTCTGAAAATACTGTAATTGACGGCAAGTGGCATCATATAGCTTTTACAGCAGACAGAGATGGTGATGCTCAAATATATATAGATGGAGTTCCTGATGGAAATCCAGTATCAATTGCTTCATTGGGGGATATTGACATCGCAGCAGATTCTCTTATAGGATATGCTGGCGGTTCCCTTCCTTTTATCGGTATAATTGATGAAGTGCGCGTCTATAGCCAGGCTTTTTAATTTTGAAATCCAAAAACATTATGCTGAAGGAAAAGATAGACATAATAATGTTGTTTTAGAATAAATAAATTACAATATAAATAATAAAACACCCTAGTAATCTGGATGTTTTTTTTATTAAACAATTTTATATTTGTAAAAAAATAAAATTAATTTCACTTAAACATTAAAATGTAATATAATTATTTTGAGGAATTAAATAAAAATTTCTTCTTAAAAAAATCAGTATTTAATCTAATTTTTTTAAAGCATAAATAATATTAAAAAGGAATTTTATGTCAAAAAACTCAAAAAGGCCTGCCCTGCCTGCTCCGAGCAAAGTCGAGGAGAGCAAGTCGAAGGGTTTCACTCTAGTTGAACTATTGGTAGTTATAGCTATCCTTGGGATATTGACAAGTTTTGTTCTTATTGCTTTAAATAATGCCAGAGACAGGGCAAAAATAGCCAGAGCAAAAACATTTTCTCACAATATTCAAAGTGGTCTTGGTGATGAATTGGTGGGAATGTGGAGACTTGATGAAACAAGTGGAGCTGTAGCTTCTGATACTTCAGGTTATGAGAATCATGGAACATTGGTTAATATGGATTCAACTACTGATTGGGTAGAGGGGATGATAAGGAATGGTTTAGAGTTTGATGGAGTTGATGATTATGTAGAAATTCCAGATTCAGTAAATTTAGATATGACTGAATCTTTTACTGCTGAAGGATGGTTTAAGATAAACGGACCAGGTGATGATTTAAACGGTTTATTTGGGAAAGGCTCCTCTTATAGATTTTATTGCGATAATAATAATCCTTCTCTATTTCGTCTACAACTTTGGGATGAAAATGAAGTTATTTGGTCACCCAATCCCATAAGTAATTTTATGGAGTGGAATAAGTGGTATCATATAGTAATCACTTTTGACAAACCAATCGTAAAGGTTTATCGCAATGGCGAAGAAATGGCTTCTTGGACATGGGAAGATTTATTGGAAAAATCATTGCGAGATAGCCCATATCCATTCTATATTGGAACGATTCAAAGCAATTGGTATTTTTTTAATGGCTTAATCGATGAAGTCCGCATTTATAAAGAACCTCTCACATCTTTTGAAATCCAAAAACATTATGCTGAAGGGAAAAATAGACATAATAATCTTACTATTAATAAATGAAAGATAGGATAAATGTATATTAATCAAAATATTAAATCTAAACAATATTATTCAAGGCTTGTTCTAAGCGAACAAAGTGAATCGAAAAGGCCTGCCCTGCCTGCTCCGAGCAAAGTCGAGGAGAGCAAGTCGAAAGGTTTCACTCTAGTTGAACTATTGGTAGTTATAGCTATTATTGGGATATTGACTAGTTTTGTTCTTATTGCTTTAAACACTGTCAGAGACAGGGCAAAAATAGCCAGAGCAAAAACATTTGCTCATAATATTCAAAGTGGTCTTGGTGATGAATTGGTGGGAATGTGGAGGCTTGATGATATTTATGATGATGGAGGAACTTTCAAAACTAAAGATACTTCAGGTTATGAAAATCATGGAACTTTGGTTAATATGGATAATAGTAATTTGATAGATGGGATAATCAGGAAAGGTCTGGAGTTTGATGGAGTTAATGAACTTGTAGGTTGCGGAAATAATATAAGCCTAAAGCCAGAAAAAATCACCATTGAATTTTGGATCTATATAATTGATGACCTGGGTTCTTGGGATGGTATAATAAAAAGCTCTGGGGGAAGTGGTTATGGTAATGGGTGGAGATTTTTACATAGAAAGGATTGGTCTAGTTTAGATATACAATGGCAGACTAATTTTGGAGCGGAAAATCCACAGGCTATCGAAACAGGAGCACTACTTGAAAATCAATGGTATCATATTGCAGGAACGTATAATGGAACTACTAGGGTGCTCTATGTTAATGGGAATAGGACAGCATCCGATGAAAATTCTTCTGGAATAAACTATGAAGACACAACAGACATGTGGATTGGTCGCGCCCAAAATTATTTCAATGGTACTCTAGACGAAGTCCGCATTTATAGCCAATCTCTTACTGTCTTTGAAATCCAAAAACATTATGCTGAAGGGAAAGAAGAACATAATAATGTTGCTTTAGATAAATAGATTATAGTATAAATAACAAAACACCCTAGTAATCCGGGTGTTTTTATCTATTCTCTATTTCTAATTTACTAATATCTTAATTACTAATTCCTAATTATCTCTTTTGGCTACTTTTTCCGATAAACTTAAAATTCTCTGAGCAACTTTTGTAGGGTTAGAAATATCCTGTAAAAAGAAATTTCTTTCTGTTCCGGCAGTCTGCACTTCCACAATTCCATAATTAAAAATAGTTCCCAAAAATCCCTTAACTAAACAACTTACATCTTCTACTTGGTCTAAATTAAGTTCATCAATACGACGATGAAAAAGTCCAAATTGATCAATATCTACAACTCTTTGATTAGTTACTATATGTACATCAAAATAAAAATCAAGCCATCCAATCATAAAAATCACTAAACAAAACAAAAAATAAGTACTTGCACTCAAAACCAAAATATTTTTCCCAATCTCAGAAAAAATATTTGGATTATAATACCAAATAAAACAAACAACAATTATAAAAACAAAAATCATTCCTAAAATTAATACTAAAAAGGGTAAAAAAGCCAACGGATATCTTCTTATAAAAATATATACTTTTTCATCCTTTTTTTGATTGGGAAAACTGTGTTTTATATCAAACATATAATCTCCAAAAATTAGTTCAAATTATATTTAAATAAAAAAATCAGACAAAGAAGCATTCCAGTCTAAAACAACTATATAATAAAAAGTTATTCCCAATACTAATAAACTTAAAACCATATATATAGACATCATAGGAATAGAAAAATCCCCTTTATAACCAAATCTAAAAATATGATAAAAAATAAATATACTTATTAAAGTAAAAACGACTAGAAAAATAAAATAAGCATAAAGAAAAATGATCATATAATCACCAATTTATCACTAATAACTTAGTGTTTAGTCAACTTATGAATTAGATAACTTTTCTTGTAAATTAAAACTTAAGAACAGCTAAACTGCTATTCCCATATTCAAACCTGAAATGTAAACATAAGCCCAAAGACTTACTCCCACTACAACAATAATTACAATCGTCCAGATAAAAATTCGATGTTCTTTTGGAAAAATTTCTTTGTCCATGAAACCTCACTTTTAATAGTTAAAGAAAATAATATTGGTTAATAAAAATTGTTAATAATTATTAGGGGTTATTAATATATTTCATAAATCATTTTTAACTTTTCCTGCCTGCTCGCCTCACGTCAAAGCGGGCCAGTAAGCAGGGATCTTACATTTTAAACTTACTAAATATACATCCACAATACTTCTGTCTATAAAGATTAAACTCTTTAGCTTTCTGCTGTCCAGATCTAAACCCAGAAGTAAAATCCTCAAAATAGAATTTCACTCCATATTTTTTAGCTTGTTTGTCCCCTATTTCTTTTATCTTCTTTAAATCTTGATAAGGGCTTTGAAGAAGTGTTGTTGTAAAATAATCAAATCCTAATTTTGATGCTTTATAAGCTGTTTTTTCTAATCTTAATCTATAACAAACAGGACAGCGGATCTCTTTAGGAACATTGATCTTACCTTTTTCAATTTCCTTTGTAATCTTTGTTACGTTCGTTACTTCTGTTACCCTTAATACTTTTTCAAAGTATTTTCTTGGTTCATATTTTCCCCAAATTACCTGCAAACTATCATGTTGAGTATATTCTTTGAGGCATTTTTTACGCTTTAAATACTCTTCTTTTGGATGAATATTTGGATTATAAAAAAAACTTTGAACTTTAAATTCTGAGCTTAAAACATTAAAAACATAAATACTGCATGGTCCACAACAAATATGTAAAAGTAATTTATTACTCTTATTTCTTCTTTTTCTCATTATATCTTTTTATCACTTCTTTATAAGTTTTTATATGATTATCCACCATTCTTCCACTGTTAAAATTTTTCTCTACATACTTCCGGCAATTTTTACGTGAAATTTTAGATATCTGATCAACTTTACCTATCATCTGATTAATGCTAGAAACTATAAATCCCGTTTTGCCATCTTGAATAATTTCCGGCACAGAACCCATATTAGTGGCTATAACCGGTGTTCCACAGGCTAAAGATTCAATCATGACTAAACCAAAAGGTTCCTGCCATGTTAAAGGCATCAACATACACCAAGCATCTTTTAAAAATCCAATCTTGTCTTTAAATCCCAGCTCTCCGATATAATGAATTTGTTCTCCATCAATATAAGGACGTACTTCTTCTTCATAATATTCTTCATCTGTTTTATCAATCTTTCCAGCTAAAATTAACTTCCTGCCTGTTCTTCTTGCCACTTCAATTGCTCCTCTGGTATCTTTTTGAGGAGAGATACGACCCAACCATATTAAATGATTACTCGGTTTACTATTAAATTTAAATTTTTCCACAGGCAAACCATGGTAGATATTAGACACATAATTTAATTTTGGCTGCTGTTTTTGCTGATTCATGGATATGGAAATAAAATAAGTATTATTATATTCTTTATACACTTTTACTCGCTCAGGAACAAAGGGACCATGTAAATGAGTAACAATGGGAACATCTACAAACTGACTATAAGGTAAAGCATTATGATCGGTATGGTTGTGAATAATGTCAAATTTATGTGCTTTTTTAAATACCCTTCCCATCATTAAAGAATAATAAGCTTGAGGATTTTTTACCAAATAATCAGTGCGTAATCCTTTTGGACAAATAGGTTCAACTTTGGCAGAAGTTTGAGAATCTTTTGAAGCAAACAAAGTAACATCAATGCCTTTTTTGACCAATCCTTCAACTAAATCATAAACATATATTTCAATTCCTCCATATCCATCAGGAGGAATTTTCTCCCATAAAGGGGCAATTATACCTACACGCATATTGCACTCCGTTTAAAATTTAAAAGTTAAATATTAAAAATAAAAATTACATATCAAAATACAAAATTAATAAATTTTAAAAACTTTTTAAATCTTTGAACTGTCATTTTTCCTGCCTGCTCGCCTCGCGTCGAAGCGGGCCGGTAGGCAGGGTTATTTAATTAATTTCTTATATACTTTCTCATACCCGTCAAGCATTTGTTCAATATCAAAATTATCTTCAACATGCTTTCGGCAAGCTTTGCGAGAAATTTTAGATATTTTACCAACAGCTTTTACCATTTGCTTTACATTATCAACTACAAACCCAGTTTTTCCATTTTTAATCACTTCCGGTACAGAACCACGTCTGGTGGCTATAACTGGCGTTCCTGTTGCCATTGATTCTGTCATAACCAAACCAAAAGGCTCTTCCCAAGTAATAGGAAATAAAGTAGCTTTGGCATCTTTGAACAAATCTACTCTTTGGGGATGAGTCAATTCTCCAAAAAATTGGATTTGTTTTCCATCAATATAAGGTTTAACTTTTTCTTCATAAAAATCCATATCACATCTATCTATTTTAGAAGCCAGAATCAATTTCATTCCACATTCCTTGGCAACTTTAATAGCTAAATCCGGGCCTTTTAAAGCAGCGCAACGACCCAAAAATAGTAAATAATTTTTAGGCTTCAGATCCAATTTAAAATCACTTATCTCAATCCCATTATATACTGTTGCTGCATAATTCAAACTTGGCATTCCTTTTCTCTGATTATTACTAATCGAAACATATGGCATTTTTTTATATCTTCCAAAAACTCTTTTATTTTCAGGTGTAAAAATTCCATGCAAAGTAGTAACAACTGGAGTTTTAAAAAATTTGGATTGCATTATTCCTAACTCTCCAGTATGGTTATGAATAACATCAAATTTATCAGCTTTTTGAAAAGCATTTGTTATGTTTAAAAACTCCAAAGTAAAAGGTCTTTTAATTTTTTTATCCGTTCTAATTGAATGAGGATATACTGATACTAGTTGTGCTTTGGTCTTAGAATCTCCTGAAGCAAACAAAGTAACTTCGTGTCCTCTTTTAGTAAGGCCTTGACATAAATCATAAACAACACGCTCAATTCCTCCATAGCCTCTTGGGGGAATTCTTTCTTGTAAGGGAGCAAGTTGAGCAATTTTCATAAAAATCTCCTTTTAAAAACTGAATAACTTAATAACAATTATATTTTCTTACCCTGAGTGAAATCAAAGGGTTCTTTACCTGTCTGCCAGTCCGCTTTGTCGTCGAACAGGTAGACAATATTATTTAATTCTTTGATTTTTTGATTCTTTTGTTCTTTAGCCTTTTGTTCTTTAGCCTTTTGGTTTCTTTGTCTTTTCTAATCTTCCTCCCTTCTCTTCTAGATTTTTTAATTTCTTCTTCTGTTTTTTGGCTTTTAACTTTAATATTTTTATCAATATATGAATGGCAAATAGCACAAGCCAAAGCATCAGCAATATCGTCTGGTTTAGGGATAGGGTCTATATTAAGCAATTTTTTAACCTCTTCTTGAATTTGTTTTTTATCAGCCCAGCCATATCCAACAATTGTTTGTTTAATTTGCAAAGGTGTATATTCAATAGTTTTAACCCCTGCTTTATAAGAAGCCAACAAAATTACTCCTCTTGCATGTCCAACACTTAAAGCAGTCTTGGCGTTTCTATAAAAGAAAACCTGTTCACAGGCTATAACATCTGGTTTGTGTTCTCTTATTATCTTCCTTAATTGTTTATAAATATCATCTAGTCTCTGGCAAAACTCCCCTTTTTCTGTAGAAATACAGCCATAACCTACAGCTGATATATCTTTGCCTTTGTTTTCTATAATTCCATAGCCAGTTGCAGCCACCCCCGGATCTATACCCAAAATTATCATAATAAATCCCTATTTCACCCTATTTTCGCTTTGCGAAAAGGGTGAACGGGCCCGTTCCTCCGATAGCTATCGGAGGAAATAGGCCTTTTTAATTAACTTAATAACCTAATAACTTATCAACTAAATAACTGATTACCTTACCAACTTATTAACTTTGCAACCTAATTGATGAATTCAAAAGTAGAAAGCATTTGGTTAAAAGTTTCTATATAATCTTGTTGTTTTGGCCCTGCTGGATAACAAGTGATTATATACCAGTTATTGCCTTTATTAAATAGAATATCTATTACCATTCCATAATCTTTATCAAGTAGATTATCATAAACAGATTTTGTTGTTTCTACACCTCCAATAGTTATTTGCTCTTCTGAAAAAAATCTATCAGCCCATTCAGGCATTTCTCTAAGAATCAAATCATCATTACATTGTACTGTTACTTCTACGCCTTTTACAATATAAGGTCCACTAGCACTAATTTCTTTTACTTCTTTATCAGAACTAGAAAAAATAATTCCAGATTGGTTGATATCATTAGTGGTAGTTATTACATCCCAATCTGAGGGATATTTAATTTCATAACCATAATATTCATTTCTCCAATTTTCCCAATCAGCAGTATCGTCAGATTTTTGAGGAGTTGAGACAACTGGAGTACTTTCACTATCCATATTCAACCCGGCAATATATACATAAGCCAAAAGACCTATGCCTACAATAATAATAATTACAATTACCCAAATAAACCAACGGTGTTTTTTAGAAACGATTTCTTCTGTCAATATAAAACCTTGATATGGCATAATAATTCCTCTTAATCAATTTAATAACCTAATATTTCCATATAATTCTAATCAACAATTTCATTTTTTGATGTTCCAATTGTTTCACCTTCCCCTTTTTCTAAATCAGCAGAAATAGGTACAGTTTTTGTTCTTATAACCTCTATCCCCTCTATATAATCTTTATATCCCTCCAGTTTTAATCTAACAGTATATTTTCCTTCTTTCATTCTTATAGTATCGTTGGTGATCCTTCCCGTATCTTCATCATCTAAAAAAATTGCAGCTCCCCATGGAGTGCTTTTGATATTAATCGAACCTTTTCTAATAGCATGAACTGAAATAGAAATATCTGATGTTTCAGCTTCAATAATAATTCCTGTAATATAAATATTGGCAATTAAAGACACCCCTACTATTACAATAATAACAATAGCCCAAATAAACCAACGGTTTTTTTTAAAAACAATTTCTTTACCCATAAAATCTCCCAAAATTATAAAAAAATATTACCTTATCAACTTATAAACTAAGTAACTTATTCAATAAATTCAAAAGTAGAAATCATTTGATCAAAATATTCAGAAGCTATATTTTTAATTCTATATATCATATTATCATTATTTACATAGACTGTTGTAATTACTTTTTTTTGAGAAACTACTTCCTCAACTTGTTGACCTTTAATATTATTAACATAAACATCTTTCAAATTTTTAAATTCTCCATTTTGGACTTGTTCCCGAAGCCATAAATCTAAATTAAGATTTTCAGCGTTTTTTGGAAGTTCTTCTTGTGAAGAATAAACATCAATAATAACCGAATTTTCACTTTCTTCTATATTATTGATAACAACATTTTTAGAATTCTTATCAGATTCTACAATCCAATATTTTGGATATTTAATTTTATAATTATACTTTTCATTTGTATAAGTTTTCCAACTTGCAGTTTTTTTCCTTACTGTATCAAGGATAAATGTATTATTAGTTTCAATGTTTAAACCAGTAATATAAGTATATGCCCAAAGACTTGTTCCAGCTAATATTAAAAAAACTAAACACCAAATAAACCAGCGGTATTTTTTGGGCGCAACTTCTATTAAAACAAAACCCCTATTCAAAACAAAATTTCCCTATTTCCGATTGATAAAAGTCAATAGGAACGGGCCATTCCCCGATGGCCATCGGGAAAATAAGCCTTTTAAAAATTAATATTTGTTTAACACAAATAACTGTTATCTTTAACCTATTAATCTATACTTTCTGTGTTTCTAATATTTTATCTTCAATATCAAAATTTGAATGTACTGCTGAAATTTCTTCAGAATCTTCCAAATTATCCATAAGTTTTAAAATCTGACGAGCTATATTCTCATTCTCTATTTTAACAGTTTGGGAAGGAATTGACAAAATTTCCGATGAAGAAATTTTAATTCCCTCATCTTCTAAAACTTTCTTCACTTTATGAAGTTCTTGAGGTTTGGTATTGATCTCTATTGAATCCTCTTGATCCTTAACATCTTCTGCTCCGGAATCAATTGCCAAAAGTTCTATATTTTCTTTTTCTTCTTGATTTATATCTTTTGCTTCAATATTAATAACTCCTTTTTGGGAAAACATCCAAGAGACCGAACCTGATCCACCCATCTTCCCGCTACCTTTAGTTAAAATACTTTTAACTTCTGCAGAAGTTCTGTTTTTATTATCAGTTAAAACATCAATCAACAAAGCAATTCCACCAGGCCCATATCCTTCATAAGTAACTTTTTCCAATCTTACTCCGGCCAATTTCCCTGTACCTCTTAAAATTGCTTTTTTAATACCATCTTTAGGCATATTTATTTCTTTGGCTTTGTCAATTGCTAATCTCAACCTATAATTCATCTCTGGATCTTCACCACCTTCACGAGCAGCTATAGATATCATTCGAGCCACTTTGGTAAAAATCTGGCCTCTTTTTTTGTCAGTTACCGCTTTTTTATGTTTTATCTGATGCCATTTTGAATGTCCAGACATAATTTTACTCCATGTTTTATACCCCCTAACATATCTACATTTTAACAAAAAATTAACATTTAAACTAGTTATAAAAAGAAAAAGGCCGCAGAAAATTTTATTATTTTCTGTGGCCATAAAACCTAAATTTTTTGATTTATTGTAGAAATTTTCTACAGCATCTAGGAAGTACTACTTTTTGAAGATGTTTTTTTTGAAATTCTAATTTATCTCTTTTGCCATCCGGCATATTACTATTCTGTAATTTTTCCTCAATAAAAGCTATATTCTCCATAATTCTGTCAGTTTTCTCTGATTCTGAATTTGTAACTTGATAATCCACTTCAATCCCCTCCTTAGTTCAGATATAACTGTTAACATTACAAAGATGCAATTCTGTATCTTTTTTCATATCTTTTAATAAAATTCTAAAGACAGCTATCAATCACTTTCCCACAAACCCCAAGCATCATTAGTATGTCTACGTACTTGAATAAATTTAGCATTAGTTTCATGTTCAGAACCAAAATCTTTTTCACCGTTTTTTTCATAAGTTATCTTTTTATCAGAAATACAATCACAATAAATAGAATATGGACAATTCGCTTTAATTTCATCTTCAGCATTACATTCACCTTCAATACTAACAACATTAAATGGACAATTTGAAATTTGCTCATGCTGTTTTGGAGTACAAGAAAAAACCCTAGTTACAATCCCATTAAGCTTAACTTTTTGCGGCATTCCAATCACCCCTCATTATGAAAAAATGAAATATTGCGAAATGGATCTTTCTTTTTATATCCACAATTGGGGCATTTTAACACTGTTTCAGTACCGGAAATTCCAAAACTTGGTGATTTTTTCTCATCCTTTCTCTCTAGAACATTTCCACATTCAGGACATCTTTTTCCACCATTTATTTGATTTGATTTCCTAGTCATCTTATATCATCTCCCGTAGATATAAATTGTTAATGAACAAAGGTAGGAGTGGCAGGACTCGAACCTGCGGCCTCTCCGACGATCGCCAGAGCACTCTAACCAGCTGAGCTACACCCCTATAATAAAAATCCTCCTTTTTCAGGAGGTATGGTCTTTCGGCTATCTATCTAATATTCTTCTATTATAATTTGCCAAATTTTAACCAGCCTCCTTTAGAAAATTTCATAAGGGGTAAAATAACCCATAAAATTAATACTAATATTAGAAAACTAGTTAATTGCATTTTATCCACAATTCCTTTTACTTAATATCTTAATTTCTTCAAAATTATAATTTGAATAAAATATAACATAATAAAAAATTTTGTCAAATTTTGATGGTTACGAATAAATACGAATCTTGCATTCTCAATATGTTAATTACTTATCACACCCCAGGGGTGTGATAAGTTGATATTTCCCTAATCTTTTAATTGTTGTTTAATTGTTTGGTTATTTGGTATCCTTCCCCATCACTTATTATTTCTATTGTTCCATCTTGATCTGTCCGATAAACTTCTACATTTTTCAATTTATCTAAAATATCTTCAGTCGGATGACCAAAAGAATTATCTGCCCCAACACATAAAACTGCAACTTCTGGATCTATTTGACCTAAAAATTCCAACAAAAGAGAAGTAGAACTGCCATGATGAGGGATTTTTAAAACAGTTGATTTTAAACTATCATCTTTCAATTTCTGTTCGGCTTCTTCCTCAATATCGCCGGTAAACAAAAATGAATTTTTTCCATATTCTAACCTGCAGACAATAGAACTATTATTTAAATTATCAATCTTTTTTTCTTGTAAAAATTCTAAAGGATATAAAATTTCCATTTTAGCTTTATCTAAATCAATGATTTGACCAGCTTGAGCAATTTTTACCGGAATATTTCTATCCTTAATTTCTTTTTGCCAAGCAATATATTCTGGGGTAGTATACTCTATTCCTGTTGTTAAAATCTGATCCACTTGATAACTTTTTAAAACTTCTAAAAGTCCAGCAAGATGGTCTGCATGAGGATGTGTTAAAATCACCAGCTCAATTTTCTTATCATAAAAAGGCATAACCTCTCCCAACTCTGATAAAACAGCATTATCCGGTCCTCCATCAATCAAAATCTGCTGATTTTTGGATGTCTGGATTAAAATTGAATCTCCTTGTCCTACATCCAAAAAATAAACATGAAGTTTCTCTCCAGGCAAATCAAATACTGCTATCCAAATCAAAACAGCACATAAAAATAAGAAAATAAGAAAATATTTTTTAAATTTTCTACCTTTTATAAATTCAAACATACCTATAACCAATTTAATTTATTTAATTAGAAATTCTTCTTTTTCGAATATATAGGAAAAGAAAGTAAATTAATACTAAATAATACAATAAAACCCAAAAAATACTTATATCCCCTATTTCCAAAAAAACCAATGGGACTTCCGAAAACCATTCAGCTATAAAAATTATATAAGACAAGAACAACCAGGTAAAAAGACCAACAATTTGTCCTAATGAAATAAAAAACAATCCTGTTATCAAAGCTACAAATCCAAAACCCATTGCAAAAGGAACAATAGGAATAATCAAAATATTTGTCAAAGGCGAAACCAAAGACACTCCCCCAAATTTATATAAAATCCAAGGAAAGACAAAAATTTGGGCAGATAAAGTCATAGAAAGAGCTTGTTTTATAGGCAACCAAAGTTTTTTAAATTTAGGTTCTATAAAAGGAGAAATATATAAAATTCCTGCTGTTGCCAAAAAAGACAATTGAAAACCCACATCATCTTTGAGCAATTTTGGATTGAAAATTAACATTAAAAAAGCTATAAAAAACAAAGCTATTGTCGGATCTCGCCTTCTGCTCACCATTTGGGCAAATAAAACCAAAAAAGACAAGACTCCTGCTCTTATAGAAGCTGGCCCAAAACCAGTAATCATAATAAATAACATAATTACTAAAGAAATAATTACAAAAGATATTCTTCGAGAAATAGCCAATTCATAGAAAATTTTTATTAAAATACTGACAATAATAATCATATGCATTCCAGAAATAACAATAATATGAGAAATGCCTACTTTAGAAAAAATATCCAACAAATCAGGAGGAATTTCTTTTTTAACTCCCAAAATGAGTCCAGATAATAAAGAAGCTTGGGGTTCAGGCAAAATTCGACTAATTGTTTTTTTAAATTTATTTTTTGCATTTAATATCAAAGAATAAAATTTATTTCCATTATTTTCAGCAATCAATTCAACATCCGGTTTATACATCACCGAATATATTTTAAACCTTGCTAAATAATCCTTATAGGAAAAATCTTCAAATTCTGGAGGTGTTCGCATAAGCCCCAAAACTTCTATTTTATCTCCATAATTATATTCTGGATAGCGTCCCAATTGTACTAAAACTCTCCCAGAAACTGCCAATTGTTTACTGTCTACTGCTAATAGTCTACTATTTACTGTCAGATTTATCTTATCTGAACGAATATCCGGTTCTTTGCAAACTATCCCTTGCAATTTAACCTCTTGATTATTATAAAATTGTAAATAACGTTCATCCACTTTAGGTATTGCTAAATTATATCTAAATATTCCAGCTAAAAAAATTATAGAACAAAAAGCTAAAATTTTGACTATTTGATTCTTCCACCAAAAAATAATAATAAAAAGAAAAGCTAATGTTGAAATTCCTAAAATTGCTGGATTATAAGGCAAAAAAGAAGCAGAGGTAATTCCTAAAATTCCAGAAATTAAAAGAAAAAGAAAAATTTTGGATTTGGTAAATTTCATATAAAAGTTTTAAAATTATAAGTTGATTTGTTCTAATTATATCCAAATTTTTATCAAAAAGAAAAAAAACCGTTACTTTGTTCTATATTTTTTCTAAAATTTAGAAAAAATATAGAACATTTCACGGTTCTGATCTATTTATTGTTTTAATTCTACCATAGGATCTTCTTACTTTTTTAAACTCTTCAATATTTTCAAACCTTTTTATTCTCACATTCTTATCATACTTTTTACTATTTCTTTTCTCAACTCTTCTGTTCAAAAGCATTAAAATATTCTCTTCTTCTATATCAATAATTCTACCATTTTCTTTTAAATTTATAACCAACCATATTCCAATAATCTTTTTCTTTTCTGCTTCTGAAAGTTCAGATATTACCTTACCAATAATCTCATTAACTCCTGTCATTTTTTTCTACCTCCTTTAAATTAGGGGGGCTAGTTATTCTTCAACTAATTCAAGCCTAAATCTAACTCTTTTCCCTTCAAATTTTTCTGCACCAGTAATATGTATAGATACTAAATCCCCTGTCTCTTCATTATGTAATTTAAAACCATTATCAAACCAATCATATTTTCCTATAATATCAATTGGCAACGAATCATTTGTTTTTCCTTCTTTTTCTTTTTCTTTTGCCATTTTCTCCACCTCCTAAATTAGTTTATTTTGATCCGCCAACCGGCGGAGAGAAACAAGGTTCTGCCGAGCATCAGCGAGGTAGGTTCTTATATTCAACTGTCAAATCTGGATAAAATACTCTTATAATTTTCACTATTCTACATTTCTCTTCGACAATTACTTCAACAGCATCAAAAGCTAACTGAAAAGGTATATCCCAACCATTTAACAATAAATTAGTAATCTCCTTGATACTTTTTGATTCATTTGTAGAATCCAAAAAATCTTCAATTTTTCTCTCCATTTTCATATAACATTTTTTACAACACGACTCACCACCTAAAAACTGAAAGGTTGGTTCATTTTGTTTACAAAAGGAACAATTCAATCTAACCACTCCTTTTTCTATATTAAATTTTTCAGGTGCATTTTTTTAAAAAAGTATTCAATACCTTAGTCTATTTTAATAAACTATATTTGTCAAATTAAAACGCCTGTTTCCAGACGTTTTTTGGTTAAGAGATGAATTTATATAGGAGACCCGACCTCCCGAAAGTTCTTGCTTACTCTTGGAGGTCGGGTCTCTGCAAGTTTAGTTTGTAGTTTGGTTCATAGTAAATAGTTATTGGTTTTTATACTTTAAGCCTATCAACCAATAACTATTCCATCTGTTCAAACTTTCAACTATTTACTGTCTATCTTATATAATTAAACAAATCTCTAACCTTATCACCAAGATAGGTAAACAGATTCTTAAGCCAGCTGAACGCTTCTTCTAATCTCTTGATGATTAATTGCAGTACAGTCTGAGTCTTGGCAGGAGTAATAACAGTAAAGTCTTCTGACTTGGATATATTATTGCTCTTGTCTTTGGACACTGCTCTGAAATGATAGGTTACAGAAGGTTCTAGATCAGTAACAACTACTGTATGGGATACATTCAAGGTTGCATCTTCATGGGTGGACTTTTGATATGTTTCTG
>SDBS01003179.1_pt1 | contig 16083 bp, 13 predicted proteins | sample 2277091 | NCBI WGS metagenome assembly SDBS01 (sample SAMN10404972, study PRJNA504765) | marine sediment metagenome | isolation source: marine sediment core GS10_PC15, 163 cmbsf | place: Arctic Ocean: Southern Knipovich Ridge | collected 2010 | reverse complement strand
CAGACCAATGTTCAGAGCTAACAGCATATGGCGTCCAACCCAGGCACCTGATGGAGCTTACACTGGATGAGAAAGATTTGAAGCAAGCCCTGGATAGTGCTAAAAAAGTTAAGGATTTTGTAGCCGCTATTATAAAAGAAAAAATAAATGAAGATAAAAGACAGTCTAAAACAGAGGAACCTGGATAACTTATATGTATCGTTTTGATCTTATTTTGATTGTTTTTTACTTCAGAATCATTAAGCCTGATTGATTTAACTGACTTTCACTATCGGCTGGGGAAATGACTTGATCTTCTTCATTATTCTGTAAATATCAACTGCTTGTTGTGCATTTAACCAAAACTGGGGCGATGTATTTAAAGCTGAAGCTAATTTAACTGCCATTTCTGCAGTGACCGAGGTACGGTTATTTACCATACGATTGATTACTTTTATATCGCATGCAATATGATCCGCCAGTTGTTTTTGGCTTATTCCTAATTCTCGTAAAAATTCTTTCTGAAGTATTTCTCCAGGTGTAGTCGGTTCCCTTTTTATTGTAAACATATATATCATCTCCAGTTTTAATGATAGCCGGAAATACTCACATCACCTGCACCAGAATCCGACCATTTAAATATTACCCTCCACCGGTCATTTATACGGATGCTATAGTATTCTTTTAAATTTTCCTTTAAAAGCTCCAATCTATTCCCAGGCATAGCCTTTAAATCTTTTATTTCGGACGCATAATGGAGAATATTAAGTTTTCTTTTAGCAATCCCGCTAACTGACGTCCAACCAATTCCTTTTCGGGCATAGCCAGAAACAAAAAAATCTTCCGTATCTTTATCTGAAAAAGACTGAATAGGCATATTTTATAATATACCTTACTGAGGTATATTATTAAAGGCATTTTTAACTTATCTGGCGGCAGAAGGTTATAAGGTTTTTCAGGAACCTGTTTAAATAAATAGTATTTAGAACTACTAACCACTTCCAATAAAGAACCCCTGTGGGTGCAGGGACCCTTTGCATATTAAATAGCTATATAATATAATTTTTAAAACCAGTCAAATGGTTTATATTTTTTTATTTTTTAGTTATAAAACAGGATAGTTTCAGCAAAGCTCTTGACTTAAATGGAAAACCAAAAAAAATTTTTAGTAAAATTTTCCCCGAGCGGCAAATCTATCAAGGTCCCCCCCGGATATAATCTGAAACAGGCTGTACTTGACGCCGGGCTTGATATTGATTCGTCCTGCGGAGGGGTCGGCACATGCGGGAAATGCAGGGTGCAGGTAAAAGAGGGCGATATAAGATCCAAAAAGACTAAATTTATTTCTGCAGATAAAGCAAGTGAAGGTTTCGTGCTCAGCTGCCAGGCAGAAATAAAAAGCGACCTGGAAGTAGATATCCCTGAGCAGAAGAAGGCAAAGGCTAAGATCGCTGAAGGAATGTACAAGGGAATAAGCGCCGAAGAACTGGAAGATATAGAAATAAAGCCCTGGATCATAAAAGAGACCATCAAGGTCAAAGAGCCATCCCTCAGCTCAGGGACGAGTGACCTCTTCAGGTTAAAAAAAAGCATCAGTGAAAACCTGGATATCCAGGACTGCATAGTTCCCATTGACCTCATAAGAAAACTCCCGCAGAGGCTCCGGGCCAAAAACTGGGAAGTCACAGTGACCGTGGACACCGAAAATGATACGCTGATAGATATCCGGTCCGGCAGTACAGATAAAAAGATATACGGGCTGGCCATAGATATCGGAACCACCTCACTGGTCATATACCTGGTGGACCTCGGACAGGGAAAAATAATAGGTACCGCATCAGAGTATAATCCCCAGATAAGGTTTGGGGAGGATATCATAAACAGGATAGTCTATGCAAACCGCAAGGGCGGGTTAAAAAAATTAAGGGGGGCAATAATAGATTCCATAAATGACCTGGCCGGGGGACTGCTGCATTCTTCGAATACAGATCCCGGGAGCATCGTATCGGTCATGATAGCCGGGAACCCCACGATGCTGCATCTTTTTTATGGTGTCCCCCCAAAATATATCAGGGAAGAGCCATATGTAACGGTGGCAAATAAATTTTCAAATTCAACTGCAGACGAAGTCAGCATCAGGCATATAAAGAATGCCATAGTCTACAGCATAGGGGGAATAGCAAGCTATCTCGGCGCAGACATAGCTTCAGGCGTCCTTGCGTCAGGGATGTCAAAGTCAAAAGAGCTTGCACTCTTTATAGACCTCGGGACCAATGGTGAGCTCGTGGTGGGAAATTCCGAATGGATGATGGGCTGTTCATGCTCTGCCGGGCCGGCTTTTGAAGGAGGAGGGGTCAAGTGCGGGATAAGGGCAGTGGACGGAGCAATAGAGAAGATCTCAATAGACCAGGGGACCTATAAGGCAGGGACCGGTATTATAGGGGGAGGAAAGCCAAAAGGTATCTGCGGGTCAGGGCTCATCGATGTGATAGGGGAGATGTACCTTAAGGGAGTGATCGACAGGAAGGGCAGGTTTAACAGGGACATCGGCAATGAGTTCTTAAGATGTGATAATGACGGATGCAAGTATGTATTAGTCGATAAAAAAGAAAGCGGCACCGGAAAGGATATCTATATAAGTGAAGTCGATATTGATAACCTTATAAGGGCAAAAGCTGCGGTCTATGCAGGAATAAAGACCCTGCTGGAAGAGGTCGACCTGGGTGTGGAGGACCTGGAGAAGGTCTATCTTGCAGGGGGCCTTGGAAAGCATCTGGGCATAAGGAATGCTGTGGTAATAGGGATGCTGCCTGACATAGGCCTTGAAAAATATCATTTTTTGGGAAATACTTCGATAACGGGGGCATACCTCAGTCTTCTTTCAAAAGATATGTACAGGGAAAGCTCGGAGATCGCGGACCATATTACCTATTTGGAATTAAGCGTTAATATGAAGTTTATGGACAGGTATGTGGCGGGACTTTTCCTGCCGTATACGGACCTGAAAGATTTTCCAAGCGTAGAGGAGTATCTGTACTCGCAATAAATAAATGGAAGGATAATTTTAAGATGGGAACAAGCATAGCAGTGGCAGGCAAGGGCGGTACAGGAAAGACCACTACTTCCGCGCTCATAATAAGGACACTAGTCGACAGGAAAAAAGGATCGGTGCTGGCACTGGATGCCGACCCGAATTCAAATCTTGATGAGGTCCTGGGGATTGAAGCAGCAAAAACTATAGGGAGTCTCCGGGAAGACTTTAAGAAAGAGGCGCCGCGGCTTGAGGGGGGCGTCTATAAGGACCAGTTTGTAGAGATGAATGTCCACCAGGCACTGGTGGAGAGCAAAGGTTTTGACCTCCTGGTAATGGGCAGGGGTGAGGGCCAGGGGTGTTACTGCTATGCCAATAATCTTTTTAAAAATTCTATAGATATCCTCCAGAAGAATTATGACTATATTGTCATGGACAATGAGGCCGGGATGGAGCATCTGAGCAGGAGGACCACAAGCGATGTGGACTTCCTCCTTATAATCTCCGATCCGTCCCCGAGGGGAATAAAGACTGCGGCAAGGATAAAAGAGCTGTCAAAAGAAGTAAATGTAAATGCGGGGAAGATATTTTTGGTAGTGGGAAGGGTCGAGGGTAGGCTGGACAGCCGCCTGAGTGAATATATCAGGGAAAGCGGCCTTGATCTTCTGGGTATTATTAATAGTGACCCTAATATTTATGAGATGGAAATAGGGGGCAGGAGTATTTTTGACCTGCCCGCGGAAAGTCCCGCGCTAAAGCAGGTAGGCGGGCTTCTTGACAGCCTGGGTATTTAATCAAAAATTGGGTCATTTTTCCTTGAAATTAAAAAATCTTCATATATAATATTAAGAAAATGTTCAGCTGTTGCACAGATGTTCACTGTGAGGTCCCTGAACTGTAAGCCATAAAATGCTGCATGATCATTAAAATGTTTTAATTATACGGGGCAGATCGACTGAATTTTTTGGCCAAAAATGATAAAATATTATGGGCTGTTTTTTTGTTTTAAGATAATACTGCAGGAAATATTCTGCAGGTAAAAATTAATATTTGCCAGGCAAAGGGGGATGGATTTTGAGTTTTCAAGTAGCGAAGAATTCTTATAGCGGAAAGATCAATGTTTTAAAACTGGGCACAGACAAATCAGAGATGCAGGTTGGCGGTGAAGCGGCCCTGCCTTTTTACGGTTTTGAAGGCGAGATACCGGCAAGGCCCATCATTGCAATGGAAGTCTATGACGAGGCGCCTTCAGACTGGCCGGAGACTGTGGCCAAATACTCCAGTGACGTTTGTAGTGACCCGGTCAAATGGGCGAAGAAGAATATAGAAGAATATGGTGCCGATGCCATATGCTTAAAGCTTACAAAGATCGATCCCGATAATGGGGATATGAGCCCGGATGATGCTGCCGGGCTTACAAAAGAGATAAGGGAGTCCATAGATAAGCCGCTTGTGGTCTACGGCACCGGCCCTCTTGAAAAGATCGCAGAGGTCATGAAAAAGGTATCAGAGGTAAACAGTGACAGCAATATCCTGATGGGTTGGGCCGAAGAGGACAGCTACAAGACGATTGCTGCAGCAGCGATGGGATATAAGAATAATGTAATATCACTTAACCAGCTGGATGTGAATATTGCCAAGCAGCTAAATATACTGCTGACACAGCTGGGGCTTCCCGTGGACAGGATCGCCATGGACCCTGCCAGCTCAGGGCTCGGTTATGGGCTCGAATACTGTTATTCCGCCATGGAGAGGCTGAAGATCGCTGCACTGATGCAGGATGATAAGATGACGCAGATGCCTATTATAAATGATATTGCCCCCGAAGTCTGGAAGGTAAAGGAAGTCAAGGAATCCGAAAAAGATTATCCACAGTGGGGTGACCAGGAGGAAAGGGGAATAAACTGGGAGACTGTTTCGTGTATGAGCCTTCTTCTTTCAGGATCCAATATCCTGGTAATGAGGCATCCAAAGGCGGTAAGCCTGATAAAAGAGGTCATCGGGGAACTAATGTGATTACGGTTACGATTATAGTTTAGAGTATGTACATTTAAAAGGATGGTGTGATTTAAAAAAATGGCAAAGGACAAAAAGAAGAGAGAGACCAGTGAAATATCTGAGGACAAAGCTGTATGCGAGATGATCGATGCCTGCGGGGAAGAGGTAGAAACAATTTTTGACAGGTCTGAATCGATGAAGGCCTGCCCCATAGGTTCTACTATTTCCGGCATATGCTGCAAGCACTGCTCCATGGGGCCCTGCAGGTTAAAAGAGGGCAAGACCGGGCTGTGCGGGGCGACTATCGGTACCATTGCTGCAAGAAACCTGGCCCGCCATATTGCGGCAGGTGCAGCGGCCCATTCTGACCACGGCAGGGACCTGGCACATCTTCTGGGACTTGTGGCAGACGGAAAAGCAGAGGGCTTAAAAATTAAGGATGAGGGAAAACTAAAAAAGTTTGCAAAGGACCTGGGTCTTGAGACGGAAGGAAAAGATACAAGCGAGATCGCAAAAGCAACAGCTGAAAAGGCGCTTTCGATCTTCGGCCAGCAGTCCGGGGAAATAGAGCTTTTAAAGATCGCTCCTGAAAAAAGGCAGGAGATATGGAGGAAAAATAAGATCGCTCCCAGGGGTATAGACAGGGAAGTCGTGGAGCTTCTGCACAGGACCACCATGGGAGTGGACCAGGACGCTGAACATATCCTGGACCAGGCACTAAAATGCTCACTGACCGATGGATGGGGCGGATCCATGATAGGTACGGCGATAACCGATATATTATTTACAACGCCGGAGGCCAGGACCGCAAAGACGAATCTCGGGATGCTGGCAGAAGACGAGGTAAATATTGTGGTGCACGGCCATGAGCCGACCCTCTCAGAGATCATTGCAGAACTCGCAAATGATGAAGAATTGTTAAAGTATGCTAAAAGCAAGGGGGCAAACGGGATCAATGTGGTCGGTATCTGCTGTACCGCAAATGAGGTCCTGATGAGGCAGGGTGTTGCGCCCATAGGCAATTTCCTTTCACAGGAAATGGCCATAATGACAAAATCCATAGAGGCAATGGTAGTAGATGTGCAGTGCATCATGCAGTCACTGGGAGAGATCGCGAAAAAATACCATACCAAGCTTATTACCTCTTCCGCTAAATGCAAGATACCCGGGGCCATCCATATGGAATTCGAGGAAGATAATGGCTTAAAGCTTGCAAATGAAATAATCAGGATGGCAATAGACAATTACCCCAACAGGAAAAAGGAAGAGGTCCATATACCAGATGTGACCCAGGATCTTGTTGCAGGATTTTCACATGAATATATAAGATATATGCTGGGCGGAAAATTCCGTGCGTCTCTCCGGCCCTTAAACGATGCTATTATAGATGGAAGGATCCAGGGAATAGTCGCAATAGTGGGATGTAATAATGCAAGGTGCACCCAGGATAAATACCATAATTACCTGGTCAAGGAATTTATTAAAAGGGATTATCTCGTGGTCCAGACCGGCTGCGGGGCGCTGTCGACTGCCAAGTGCGGCTTGCTGATACCCGAAGCCATGGAATTGGCGGGAGAGGGACTGCGTTCTATATGCGAGACAGTCGGTATCCCTCCTGTCCTCCATTTGGGGTCCTGTGTGGATAATTCAAGGATACTTACCATAGTATCAGATATAGTAGCCGAGGGAGGTCTGGGAGAAGATCTTAGTGATCTGCCTATTGCAGGGATCGCTCCGGAATGGATGAGTGAGAAGGCACTTGCGATCGGGGCCTATTTTGCTGCTTCGGGCGCATATGTCGCTTTTAGCGGAGAGCCCATCCCTGTCGAGTCCAGCGAAGAAGTCAAAGAGATAATGACAAAGAAATGGCAGGAAAGATTCGGGGGCCAGCTGGAGTATATTGCAGATATTGATGAGCTGTTAAAAAAAGTAATTGATGTGATCCAGCAAAAAAGAAAGGCACTCAAGATTGATGCCAAGAAGGAAAGAGTTTTAATGGATATGGAAGCAAGGAGGACTATAAAAGATGTCTAAAATAATCGCAACAAGCGCCATAAAAGGTGCATATAAGACAATAGAGCGTGCCGAGGAGACTCTAAAAAAATCGATAGAAAAAAATGGTGCAGACACCAAAGTAGAGTTCCCTAATACTGGATATTATCTTCCGATAATCTACAGTATGATCGGGGTCAAGGTCGAAAAACTTTCTGACTGCGGCCCGGTACTGGAAGAAGCCAGGAAATTGCTTCCGGTTATCCCGTCTGATAAATTCTGGATACCATATCTTGGCGGTACACTTGATGCAGGGATCGCCACCCTGTGGGCAGAGGAGATCATAGAGGTAATAAAATACCTTGACGGCCCCCCTCCCGAAGATGGCATCTGGCTGGGAGCTGCAACTGATGTAATAATCAGGGAAAGGGGCATTGAATTCGTGGACGGCACGGCACCAGGTTTTGCTGCCTGTGTCGGGGCCGCAAGTGACTCAAAGACTGCAGTAAAAATAGCAAGAGAGCTTCAGGAAAAAAGTATTTATGTGTTTATGACCGCGGCGTCTGACGGCACTTCCATGTCCGAGCAGCTGGAAGCCGAAGGTGTTGAGCTGGGATGGGACACAAGGCTTGTTCCTTTCGGCAAGGATATAAGCTCTACAATATATGCCCTGGGTTTTGCAGCAAGGGCCGCGATGAGTTTTGGAGGCGTCCAGCCGGGAGACTACCATAGGATGCTTATGTATAATAAAACAAGGGTATTTGCATTCGTCCTGGCATTGGGAGAAGTAGACGAGCTAAAATATGCCAATGCAGCCGGGGCGATAAGCTTTGGCTTCCCGACTATTGCAAATACTGATATACCGGAGATCCTGCCGAGCGGGGTATGCACTTATGAGCATGTAGTGTCAAATATCTCCGAGGAGGAGATCGTTTCAAAAGCTATTGAGATAAGGGGCCTTAAGGTGACCATAGAAAAGGTTGATATACCTGTAGCATTCGGACCCGCTTTTGAGGGTGAGAGAGTAAGGAAAGAAGACACTTATGCTGAGTTTGGCGGAAATAAGAGCGAAGCAGTCGAGTTCCTGCATATGGCCGATTCTTCAGAAGTCGAGGACGGGAAAATAGAAGTTATAGGGCCCGAGGTCGATGATATGGAAGAGGGCAGCGCCATACCTCTTGGAATAGAGGCGCTGGTCTACGGCAGGAAGATGCAGGCGGATTTTGAACCGGTAATGGAAAGACAGATCCATTATTTTACAAATTATGCCACCGGGATCTTCCACATGGGCCAGAGAGACATCAACTGGCTGAGATTCAGCAAGGATGCTGTAAAAAGCGGATTCAAGATAAAACACCTGGGCACCATCCTTCATGCAAAGATGCATTCGGATTTTGGCAATATCATGGACAAGATACAAATAAAAATATATACAAAAGCCGAAGATGTGGCCAAGCTAAAGGCCAGGGCAAAAGAAGTATTCAGGAAAAGGGACCAGAGGCTGGCGGACCTGACGGATGAATCTGTGGACACTTTCTATTCATGTACCCTGTGCCAGTCATTTGCCCCCAACCATCTTTGTACAGTCTCTCCTGAGAGGCCCGGGTTGTGCGGCGCATATAACTGGCTGGACTGCAAGGCTGCTTTTGAGATCAATCCTGCCGGTGCAAACCAGCCCATCGCAAAGGGAGATACGATAGATGAGAATCTCGGCATCTGGAAAGGGGTAAATGATTTTATCTATAAGGCATCAAACCAGGCCCTGGAATCATTTTCAGCCTATTCAATGATGGTGGACCCCATGACCTCCTGCGGGTGCTTTGAGGTCATCGTGACCATACTTCCATCGACCAATGGTGTCATGGCCGTAAACAGGGAATATGCCGGAATGACACCAAGCGGGATGAAATTTTCCACCATGGCCGGAATGGTCGGGGGAGGGATACAGACCCCCGGGTTTATAGGTATCAGCAAATTCTTTATTGGCTCCAAGAAATTCATAAAAGCAGACGGAGGGCTCAAGAGGCTTGTATGGATGCCGAAGGCATTAAAAGAAGAGATCAGGGATATATTAGAGGGCCAGGTAAAAGAGCTGGAACTGGACGGCTTCCTGGATAAGATCGCCACCGAGGATGATGCAGAAACCGAAGAGCAGGTGCTTGAGTGGATTCAGAAAACGGACCATCCTGCTTCCGGGATGGATCCCATGATGTGATCTACAGCATTTAAACATTTAAATTAGATAAGGAGAGTAAGGTATGGCACTTAGTGGTCTAGAAATATTTAAGAAGCTGCCAAAGACTAATTGCAAGGAGTGCGGTTTTCCGACCTGCCTGGCTTTTGCAATGCAGCTGGCCGCCGGAAAGATCGAGCTGGAAAAATGCCCCTATGTCTCAGAGGAAGCAAAAGAAGAGCTCTCAGAAGCTTCACAGCCGCCAATACTGAAAGTAGAAATAGGCGCAGGTGAGGGAGCATTTACAGTAGGCGAGGAAACAGTGATGTTCAGGCATGACAGGACCTTTGTAAACCAGAACGGCTTTGCAGTGGCTGTAGATGATACCATGGATGAAGGTAAAATAGAGGAGACCATAAAAGAGGTAGATGGTATGTCATTTGACCGTGTCGGCCAGACTCTAGCTATTGATGCTGTCTGCCTAAAGAATAAATCAGGAGACAAGGATAAGTTTTTGGCGCTTGCGGCTAAAGTCAGCGGGATGACCAAAAAACCTCTTATACTTATATCATCAGATGCAGAGACACTAAAGGCTGCAGCTGACCAGTTAAAGGACAGCAAGCCTCTTATCCATGCGGCTACAGCAGAGACAGTGGACCTTTTTATAGAAATAGCAAAAAATACAGGGTGCCCCATTGCAGTAAGGGGCGAGACTTTTGAAGATATTATGGCCGTCACCCAGAAGATGAGGGATGCGGGAATAAAGAACCTGGTGATCGATATGGGATCAAGGGACCTTAAAGGGGATTTCTACAACCAGGTGGTGCTCCGGTCAGCTGCCATCAAGCAAAAAAACAGGCTGTTCGGCTATCCCACTATAGTATTTCCCGATGAGATGACAGATGATCCCTTAAAAGAGACGCTTATCGCATCAGTATTTGTTGCAAAGTACGGCTCCATAATCGTGCTTTCAAATGCCGGGAGCCAGAATATCTATCCCCTGCTGGTATACAGGCAGAATATATATACCGACCCGAGGCGGCCGATGCAGGTGGAAGAGAAGCTGTATGAAATAGGGAGCCCGGATGAGAATTCACCGATCCTTATTACAACTAATTTTTCCCTGACATATTTTATAATCTCGGGTGAAGTCGAGAGCACCAAGATACCATCCTGGCTGCTGGTGATGAATGTGGAGGGACAATCGGTACTTACGGCATGGGCCGCCGGCAAGTTTGTGCCTGAGCTTATTGCCCAGTTTATAAAAAAGAGCGGTATTACCGATAAAGTGAAGAAAAAAGAGATCATTATTCCCGGATATGTGGCACAGCTCCAGGGCGAGCTGGAAGAGGAACTTGGCGACGGCTGGAAAATAGTAGTGGGCCCGAGAGAGGCCGGGGAAGTTCCCAAGTTCTTAAAAGGATATGTATCATAAACATAAATCTATATAAATATTTAATTCGAGGGGAGTCAGATGAAGAGCGATATTGAAATTGCACAGGCGGCGGAGATAAAACATATAAGGGATATAGCCGGCCCGCTAGGGCTCGGGGAAGAATACCTGGAACTGTATGGAAACAATAAGGCAAAGGTCAAACTTGAGGTCCTGGAGACCTTAAAAGGCAAGCCGGACGGCAAATTCATAGATGTTACCGCCATTACGCCGACTCCGCTGGGTGAGGGCAAGACGGTCACTACCATCGGGCTTTCAATGGCGCTGAACAAGATCGGCAAAAAAGCTATTACCTGTATAAGGCAGCCATCCCTGGGACCCGTATTCGGGATAAAGGGCGGAGCAGCCGGAGGCGGATATTCACAGGTCCTTCCCATGGAAGATTTCAACCTTCACCTGACAGGAGATATTCATGCAGTAGGCGTGGCGCATAATCTGATGGCAGCTTTTCTTGATACACACCTGATGAAGGGAAACGACCTGAACATAGATCCTTTCAGCATAGCTTTTAACAGGGTGGTGGATGTCAGCGACAGGGCACTGCGCAATATTGTAGTCGGGCTCGGGGGACTTACAAACGGTATCCCCAGGGAGACAGGATATGATATTACCGTGGCCTCTGAGGTCATGGCGATACTGGCGCTTACCACGAGCCTTAAGGACCTGAGGCAGAGACTGGGCCGTATGGCCATAGCATCGACTTATGACGGCAAGGCTGTGACAGCAGAGGACCTGAAAGTCGCCGGGGCAATGACAGTGCTCCTAAAAGATGCCATAAAACCTAATCTGCTGCAGACTATCGAGCACACTCCCTGCTTTGTGCATGCCGGCCCATTTGCCAATATTGCACACGGAAACAGCTCCATACTTGCAGATATGATGGCAATTAAACTTGGTGAATATGTTGTCACTGAAAGCGGTTTCGGGGCAGATATCGGGGCAGAGAAATTCATGAACATAAAATGCAGGTACAGCGGGCTAAAACCCGATGCAGTTGTCATTGTAGCTACAGTAAGGGCCCTGAAGATGCACGGTGGCGGCTTTGAGTTTATTCCCGGCCAGGGAGTAGATAAGGACCTGATGGAAAAACCAAATGTCGAAGCAGTGCTAAAAGGCTGTGCAAACCTTGAGAAGATGATAGAAAATATGAAACTATTCGGGACATCGGTAGTAGTGGCCATAAACCATTTTAACTCAGACAGCCCCGAAGAGGTAAATGCGATAAGGGAAAAGGCCATTGCAGCAGGCGCAGAAGATGCAGTCGAGAGCAATGTATGGCTAAAAGGCGGAGATGGAGGAACAGAACTGGCCGAAGCAGTGGTCAAGGCGGCTGAAAAGAAGACTGAATTTAAATTCCTTTATCCTCTTGATTGGCCGATAAAGAAGAAGATAGAGATCATTGCTACAAAGATCTATGGAGCTGACGGGGTAAGTTATTCACCTGAAGCTGAAAAAAAGATCGACCTTTATACAAAACAGGGATTTGCCGGGCTGCCCATATGCATGGCAAAGACCCATCTTTCACTCAGCTATGACCCGAACCTTAAGGGCAGGCCGACCGGATTTACGGTTCCCGTCAGGGATGTAAGGGCATCAGTCGGTGCAGGATTTTTGTATCCGCTTCTGGGCCAGATGAGGACCATGCCCGGCCTTCCAAAAGTTCCCGCAGGGACAAGGGTGGATATCGACGATGATGGAAATATTGTGGGCCTGTTTTAACTGCAGGCATTAAATTTATTTATAAGATTATTATTAAAATAGAATATAGGGGTGGTCAAAATAGCTAAGTTAATAAGCGGAAGCAAAATATCACAGGATATAAAGGATGAAATAACCGCCGAAGTCGCGGAAATGAAAAAAACTAAAGGTACCGTGCCAGGGCTTTCAGTCATCCTTGTCGGTGAAAATCCGGCATCAAAGATCTATGTGGGAAGCAAGCAGAGAGGCTGCGACCAGGTAGGCTTTAAATCAGAGACGATCAAGATGGATGACTCGGTCTCCACTGAGGACGTGCTTGCAGAAATCGACAAGTTGAACAAGGATAAGGATATCCACGGCATACTGGTTCAGCTTCCACTGCCCGAACAGGTAGATAAAAACAGGGTCCTGGAAGCGATCTCTCCCGAAAAAGATGTGGACGGTTTTCACCCCATAAATATGGGAAGGCTCGTGGCCCAGGAAGAATGCCTGGTGCCTGCCACTCCATCAGGGATAATCGAGATGCTCAAGCGGGAAAATATAAATATGAAGGGCGCCAATGCAGTAATGGTCGGCCACAGCGAGATCGTGGGAAAACCTACCTCCCTGCTGCTCCTGAATGAATGGGCCACCGTTACCATATGCCATATCGAGACCAGGGACCTGAAAATGCATACAAAAGATGCAGATATCGTGATAGTCGCTGCAGGTGTTCCTAATCTGATAAAAGAAGATATGATAAAAGAAGGCTCTACGATCATTGATGTCGGGATAAACAGGATCGTAAAAGAAAAAGCCAGCCCGGAACTCCTGGAATGGAGAAAAGAAGATTTTGAGAAGAAAGGCGCCACTTTGATCGGTGATGTGGATTTCTTAAAGGTCGAGCCGAAAGCTGGACATATTTCACCGGTTCCCGGAGGAGTGGGGCCCATGACGATCGCCATGCTGCTCAGCAATACATTAAAAGCAGCCAAGACTGCAGTAGGAATGAAATAAGACCGGAAGCATAAAAGGACAGACTTTATGTTCTATGCAAGAGTTATAGGAAATATAGTATCGACCATTAAATACAAAAGCCTGGCCGGTAAAAAGATCCAGGTGATCCAGCCGGTCGACATGGAGACCGGCAAGGATACTGGAAGTTTTCTGGTGGCGCTGGACGTGACTTCTTCAAGCATCGGGGAACTGGTCGGTTATGAGGATGGTACTGAAGCTACATGGGCCTTTGATGGAGAAAGTGTCCCTACCGACGCTACTATAGTGGCAATAATCGATAAAGTGAATATCAATAAAGAAGATCCTGTTAAGCCCGGATAGGGCGGGAGGCTCCTTTAGGGATCATAAGTAAAGAGGGAATAATATGATACTGGGTAAAGTCATAGGTAATATTGTCTCAACTCAGAAGAATAAGGACCTTGTTGGTGAAAAATTACTCGTCGTCAGGGCGATCGACCTTGAGGGAAACCTGCTCGATCCTTTTGTCATTGCCGTAGATCTTGTAGGCGTAGGAATAGGAGAGCAAGTGCTCGTAGTAAACGGAAGCTCGGCGCGCATGACTGACGGGACCAGGGATAAAAGTATTGATTCAGCCATTGTGGCAAGGGTCGATACTATCCAGGTAGAAATATAGATCACGGAGCCGGCTATGGGCCGTCTATAAATCCTTTAAAATATTTCTCTCCCCTGAGCCTTAAAAATGTGTCCAGCACTTCTTTGTATCTTTCACATATGGGTGTCTGGTTATTGCCATATATTACCAGTGATGAGTAGGCACAACCGCCCCCGCACAGGGGAGCAAATTTGCAGGTCCTGCATTTTTCAATATTTAAAATGGTCCTGTCGGTCCAGAGCTCTTCCTTTTCTTTAAAGAATTTAAGTTCAGGGCTGAATTTTCCAATTGCTATTTCTGGTTTTCCTATAGATTCACCACAGGCATATATATAGCCATCAGGGCAGAATACATTCAGTTCCAGCAGATTACTCTCACAATTAAAGAATTTTGGCGATACATTAGGTGCACCATTTATTATGTCTAAAATATGCCGGAGAGGCTTAAATATATAAAATCCGAATAATTCTTCCAGGTGAGGATCTTTATCATATACTTCCACTAATTTTTCAAGGAGTATTTCTTCAGGTATTATTGTATCATCATAATCCAGGGTGCAGTGGTCCGTTACAATGGCCAGTCTGATACTAAAATTTGGATCTTTCAGCCACCCCATGGAAGTGATGTATTCATATAAGTCCGGAAGGTGGGCTATATTATCATTATCAATATTTATCCTTATATTAGTCTTGAACTTATTTTTTAGAAGCAGGTCCACACTTTCTGATATTTTTTTAAAACTCCCTTTTCCTGATGGATATTTCCTGCGTTTGTCATGTACCGGGGGCGGGCCGTCGATTGTTATCTGCAGCATCTCTATCCTGTCTTTTACCGGTGCCAATATATCTATGAAATCTTTAGCGAGCACTCCATTAGTGATTATGGTGATCGGGGCATCTTTTTCAGCTGCAAAATCAATTATTTTTTTTACAAGCGGCCTGTTTTTGGCCAGGAGAGGTTCACCTCCAAATAATTCTACTGACTCTATTTTCCCTGCTTTTTTATCTGACAGCTTTATTGCAGAATCAATGGCGTCATTTAAAACTGCACTGCTCATGAATTTATTTGGATTTGCGGGCAGACCGGCCTCGAAGCAATAAACGCATCTTAAATTACAATGGTAGGAAGGGCAGAATACGATCCTTAACGGCCTTGAACCGGCCTTTTTAATATAATTTTTATATAAGGTAGCAAGCAGGCTGTCTTCTTTTTTCGGGTCATCATATAAGTATCCTCTCTCAATCAGATTTGAGAGAGGATCTGCCTTGATTTCTGTGAACTTTTTTTCAAGAACCAGATCCCAGATACTGTTCTCGACTATATCAAGAGCACCTGTCAGGGTATTGTTTAAAACAGTATATCTGGGATCTATCTGGTAAAAATAATTAAAGCTGCTTTCTGATAACATCTACTGAAAATCCTGTTTTACCAACGATTCCACCAGCACCAGTACCAGCAGCACATGGGGCCTATATTGTCTTTTAGCCCCCTTAGACCAGTGTCCTTGTTCCAGAGATTTTTTGTACTGTTAATAGATCTCAAGCCAATACCTCCTTAAAATAAAATTGCTCTTGATATACATTATAACAAATAAATACTAAAAGTTAATCTATTTATAAAAATATTTTAGTTAATATTAATATTTAATATAAAACGTTAATTTATCTTAAGAATAGTAACAAATCATTTATATTTATGACCAGTATGACCTGGATGAGTAATAATACCAGGAATAAAGCATACATTAAGATTCTTGGGAATATCCGGCTATAGATCCGGGCAGGATCCATACTCAGTATAGAATTTACCCTGTTCTTAAGTCTTTTTTGACCAAACAGATTATATGGTGAAGAAACAAATTTTTGGGCAGTCTCCACGGAGAATATAGATGGAGCGATTGCTTTTATCTTTAGTATTTCAGTTAAAATATCTCTAGCAATTTCATTAGGATTTTTATCGTGATATTTTACCATTACTTTATCACTGCCTGTTTCCTGTTCGGATCTTATGAGAAAATAGGCAATGTAGGCAAAAGGATTAAAGAATAAAAGATCACGAAGTATCAATGCGATCCAGCCAATAAGAGTATCTCTTCTTTTTATATGAGACAATTCATGATAGATGATCGTCTCCTTTTCACTTGTATTTAA
>SDBS01003178.1_pt1 | contig 16084 bp, 14 predicted proteins | sample 2277091 | NCBI WGS metagenome assembly SDBS01 (sample SAMN10404972, study PRJNA504765) | marine sediment metagenome | isolation source: marine sediment core GS10_PC15, 163 cmbsf | place: Arctic Ocean: Southern Knipovich Ridge | collected 2010 | reverse complement strand
GGTTCTCACCCCGAAAGGATTTGAGGTATTCAAAGCCACCAGGGGTCAGGAAGGCTTGCGTCTCTTGTTTGCCCGAAAGCCAGACCTGGTGCTTCTGGACGTGATTATGCCCGGCATGGACGGTTGGCAAACCTGTCAGCGTATCCGTGATATCTCTGACGTACCCATTATCATGCTCACTGGTCAGCGCAAGACTGAGGAAGACATCATACGTGGGCTTGACTACGGAGCTGATGAGTACCTCCCTAAGCCGGTGGGTAATAATGAACTGGTGGCTAGGGTACGGGCCGTGTTGCGCCGTACTGAGATGCTGCCCACATCCGATACCCCAAAGGGAGCCACCTATACTGATGATTTCCTCACGGTAGATGTTGCTGAGCGGAGGGTTATCGTAAACGGGGAGCAGGTGAAACTGACCCCCAGGGAGTTTCGTCTGTTTGCGCTCTTGGTAGAAAATGCGAACCGTATCCTTACTCATAAACAGATACTGGAAGCCGTTTGGGGTTGGGAGTATGTCGATGATGTCGATTATGTGCGCATCTACATTTCTCACTTGCGTCAGAAGATAGAGGCAGATTCTGCCCTGCCCAAATATATTATCACTGTGCCCGGAGTTGGTTACTGCTTCCAGAAACCCAGGCAATAGCCCCTCTTTGCCTACCTGTTGGGTTACTATTTCTATCGTTGCCTTACCTTGAAGCCGGCAATTCCTGGTATTTCCTCTGCTCTTCCCGGTACCACTCAACTCGTTCCGCAATTATTGCTCTGATTGGCAGGTCGTAGGGGCACTTGTCTTCGCACTCACCGCACTCAGTGCATTCAGCCGCCTTCTCCTGCTCAGGCAGTATCGTGTGTCCCATTACCCCCACCCGTCAGGTTCTGTATGAATTGACAATGACTGGCACAGGTGATAATCTTTGGCACGGCTAATCACTTGATATGCCTTGGAGGTGTGACGTGACTGGTAGTAAGCAGCGCAGCTTTAACAGTTGGCAGGAAGAATACCGGCGAAAAATGGTGTCGGCGGAAGAGGCGGCGAAGGTAGTCAAATCCGGCGACCGTGTTGTGCTTCCCTGCGCTTTCGTTGGCGCAACTCCCATCGCCATAATGGCGCGTCGTGACGAGCTTAAGAATGTGGAAATACAGGCGATGGCACCGGGCTTCGACCCCGGCTGGTATGCCACTGATGTCGGTGATTCCTTTAAGCTTGTGGTTGATAAGTACCTCTACAGTGTGGCCAGACCGGCCCACGATGCCAACAGGGTCGATTTCCTGCCCACTACCAACGCTAACTGGTGGAAACCCTACCGCGACGGTAGAGAAGACAGGCGTACTATGGACGTATTCATCACTCAGGTTTCCCCTCCGGATGAGAACGGCTTCTGTAGCTTCGGCCACGAACTCTGGGAAAGGAAAAACTATGCCCGTGCCGCTAAAACCGTCATCGGTGAGGTCAGTGAGCACGCCATACGGACATACGGTGATAACTTCATTCATGTCTCGGAAATTGATTATTTCGTTGATGTCACCATGCCGTTACCCACGCCGGAAGAAATGGAGATGCTCATCAACGCCTTCCCCGAGGAAAGACGCGAAGAAGCCAGAAGAATGTCACCCGCCTTTCATCCTTTCATCGTCAAGCTTGCTGTCCCTTTCCTTGAACAAAGACCCTTCGAAGAATTGGAAAGGGTGCTTGGTATCGATGAACCTGACGAAGCATCAAAAGCTATCGCCGAAAATCTCAAGACGGTTCTTAAAGACCGCGATACCATTCAGATTGGCATCGGCAGGCCCTCCCGGTGGATGGTGGAATTGGGCGTGTTTGACCGGTTTTCAGACCTGTCCATATACTCGGAGATGGGCTGCCCGGGAATGGCTAAGCTCGTTCAGAAGGGTGTCGTCACCGGTAAATACGCCACCCTGCACCCCGGCCAGGCTGTATTCACCGGCTTCCAGGGTTCCCGTTGGGATGACATCCAGTTCGCCAACAATAACCCCATGTTTGCCCTCTACGGTTCGGACTATGTGATTGATATCTCCAATATTGCCGCCAACGATAACATGGTCGCCATCAACAACGGTCTCCAGGTGGATTTGGTGGGGCAGATTACCTGCGAGACGCAGTTCGGCTCCCGGCTGATAAACGGCCCCGGCGGTCAGATAGAATTCCACATCGGTGCCTTCTTATCCAGGGGAGGTCGTGCTGTTACCCTCCTGCCGTCAACAGCACTGCAGGGTAGCGTCTCCACCATCGTGCCCCAGCTTGACCTCGGCTCCATCGTAGATATACCACGCTCTTACGCCGATATCATCATCACTGAATACGGCCTTGCCAGTCTCTCCAGCAAGACACACCGTGAAAGAGCAGAGGCGCTGATAGGTATTGCCCACCCTGATTTCCGCGCCGAACTGCACCAGGCAGCCAGAGAGCTTTTTGGTCCATAAAACAGGGATATCCCTCGAAATATCGGGTTTGCCAAAAGCTTCCATCTGTGCTATTTTTCTATAGGCAAACCGTCCGCAAAACGCGCCGACACACCTTGAAAGGGGGAGGCCGATGATTTCCTTTAGTCTCAGTGAAGACCAGCAGATGATTGTCAGCATGGTCAAGCAGTTTGCCACCGATGAGCTCCGCCAGGTCTACCGGGAGAGCGACGAGAGCGGCCAGATTCCTGCCCATGTCATCGACACCGCCTGGGAAATGGGATTCATTTCCAGCAGTATCCCTGAAGAGCACGGCGGACTGGGTGAGGAACGCTCGTCTCTTACCGGTTCCCTTATCGCTGAGGAGCTGGCGTGGGGCGACCTCTCAATGGCGATGCACATTCTCTGCCCTGCCCTGGCGGTTTTCCCCGTTCTGGAGATGGGCACTGGCGAGCAAAAGAAAAACTACCTGCCCTCTTTCTGCAATGATAAGTATCAGGCTGCCACGGCGGCTCTTATTGAGCCCCGCTACAATTTTGACCCCTACTCCCTTGCCACTACCGCCCGACTCGACGGCAGCGACTATGTGCTGAACGGCGACAAGTGCTATGTCCCCCTGGCGGCTGATGCCGACCTCTTGCTGGTCTACGCCGCTGAGGACGGCGGCACTCAGGGCTTCATTATTGAGAAGGGCACTAAAGGACTGGAAATAAGTGAGCGGGAGAAGAACATGGGAATCAAAGCTCTCGCCACCTGTGAGCTCACCCTCAAGGACTGTCGCATACCCCGGGAGAACCGTCTCGGTGGTCAGGAGGGCTGTGACTTCAACCGAATCATCAACTGCTCACGGGTAGCCCTCTCCACGATGGCTGTAGGGGTGGCTCGGTCTGCCTTCGAGTACTCAAGAGACTATGCCAAAGAACGCCAGGCTTTCGGCGAACCAATCGCTTCTCGCCAGACCATTGCATTTATGCTCGCCGAGATGGCTATTGAGATTGATGCCACTCGTCTGATGACCTGGGAAGCCGCCTGGAAATTGGACCGAAAGGAAAACGCCACTAAAGAGGCTTCCCTGCTGAAAACTTATGCCGATGACATGGTCCTGATGGTAACTGACCGTGCCGTCCAGATTCTGGGGGGTCATGGCTATATCCGCGAACATCCCGTCGAACTCTGGCTCAGAAATGGCCGTGGGTTTACCGCTTTTGACGGCATGGCTATCGTCTAAAAGGAGGTACAAGTTATGATTGATTTTGAGCTTACTTCAGAGGAACAGGCTGCAATAGATGCCGCTCACAAAGAAGCGGAGGAATTCTTGCGCCCGATAGCTCGTTACTATGATGAACACGAACATGAAAGTCCTCAGGAACTGATTAACCGAATGTGGGAGAGAAGGGGACAGGGCGGTCTTGGCTTTGACATAGTCAGTGTCCTCACCATTGAGGAGACGTGCTGGGGTGATGCCGGACTCTTTCTCTGCAATCCCGGTTCGGGTCTGGGCGGTGCTGCAATTCTCGCGTCAGGCACGCAGGAACAGCAGGGACGATTTCTCAGGAAGTTCAACGAAGGAGACCCCAAGTGGGGTGCTATGGCGATGACCGAACCCGGCTGTGGTTCGGATACTGCCGCCATCAGCACCACCGCTGTGCGTGATGGTGACGAATGGGTGCTTAATGGCGAGAAAATATTTACCACCGCTGGCAAAAGGGCCGTTGATGAGTCTGACGGTCTCGTCGTCGTCTGGGCTACGGTGGATAAGTCGGCGGGACGTGCCGGTATGAAATCGTTTGTCGTCGAAGCCGGCACACCCGGAATGCGGGTGGAGAAGGTGGAGAACAAGCTCGGAATCAGGGCCAGCGATACCGCCACCATCGTCTTTGAGGATTGCCGCATTCCCTACGAAAATATCCTCGGTAGTCCGGAAGTGAGAAAGCTGGAAAAAGGACAGACCGCTGGCTTCAAAAGGGCAATGGCCACCTTCGATGCCACTCGGCCCATCATCGCCGCTATGGCGCTGGGTGTCGGCCGCTCTGCTCTGGATTTCATTAAGGAGACCTTCGAGAAGGAAGGTATTGAAATACGCTACGGCTTACCGCGTCAGAAACTGACTGTCATTGAACGTGATGTCATGGATATGGAAGCCGGTTACAAGGCAGCCAAAATGCTGATGTTGCGCGCCGTCTGGATGATGAGCCAGTTCCAGCCCAACAGCCTGGAAGCGTCAATGGCTAAGGCTAAAGCCGGCCTTGTCGTCACCAGGATTACCCAGAAGGCGATTGAGCTTATGGGACCGCTGGGTTACTCCAGAAAGTACCTGTTGGAGAAATGGATGCGCGACGCCAAGATAAATGACATCTTCGAGGGCACCGGGCAGATTAACATGCTTGTTGTCGCCCGGCGCATCCTTGATTATTCCCGCGACCAGCTAAAGTAAGGAGGCAGTGCTGTGGCAATAGCTAAGAAGAAGTTAATTGATATGTATCGCACTATGGTCCGGATTAGAATCTTTGAAGAAAGGGTGCGAAAAGAGTTCATCGCTGGTAATATCCCCGGTTTCTGCCACGTTTATGCCGGTGAGGAGGCTACCGCCACGGGTGCCTGTTCTAATCTGCGCCCTGACGACTATATCACCAGCACCCATCGTGGACATGGTCACCTCATTGCTAAGGGTGGCAAAACGGACCTCATGATGGCAGAGCTGTATGGTAAAAAAACCGGGTACTGCAAGGGTAAGGGGGGCTCAATGCACATCGCCGATGCTGACATTGGCATGCTTGGCGCCAACGGCATTGTTGGTGGTGGTATCACGGTTGCTGGTGGCGCTGCCCTTTCCGCTCAAATGAGGGGTACCGACCAGATGGTTATCTGTTTCCTTGGTGACGGGGCCAGTAATAGGGGAACTTTCCATGAAGGAGTGAACCTGGCCGCCTGCTGGAAACTCCCCGTGGTCTACGTTATTGAGAACAATCTCTATGCCGAAAAAACCCGTATTACCGATACCTGTATGCTGCCCAATGTCGCCGATAGAGCATCCGCCTACGGCATCCCCGACGTCACCGTTGATGGTAACGACGTGGTCGCGGTCCATGAGACCGTCGGTGAGGCAATTTCCCGTGCCAGGAAGGGCGAAGGCCCTACCTTGGTGGAGTGCAAGACCTACCGGCATCACGGGCACTATGTGGGAGACCCCCAGACCTACAAACCCCAGGAAGAGGTTGCAGCGTGGATGAAGAAAGACCCCATCCCCGCATTCAGAAAACAGCTTGTTGAAACCGGCGTCTTCACGGAAGAGAATGCGGACAAAACTGACCGGGAAATAAGCGAAGAAATAGAAAATGCGGTGAAATTCGCTGAAGAAAGCCCGTTCCCGGACCCCGAGGAAACCCTGGAAGATGTATTCGCTTAAGGAGGCTAAGGAACAGTGCAGGAACTGAGAATAACCCAGGCCATGAATCAGGCCTTTGACGAAGAATTAGAGCGAGACCCCACTGTATTCATCATCGGGGAAGATATCGGGGAACACTGGGGTGGCCCCATGGGGCAATTTAAGGGTCTGTTTGAGAAATATGGCTCTCAGAGAATAAAAGAGACGCCAATCTCAGAAACGGCAATCATGGGAGCCGCCATCGGTGCCGCCGCCACCGGAATGAGACCCGTCGCCGCCATGATGTTCGTTGACTTCCTCGGTGTCTGCGGTGATGAGCTGTTGAATCAGCTTCAAATGAGATACATGTTCGGCGGTAAACTGAAACTGCCGCTGACTATTTTAGCTGCTAGTGGTGCTGGCTTGTCTGCTGCCGCTCAGCACTCCAAGAGCCTTCACGGATGGCTTATGGCTGTCAAAGGCCTTAAGCTCGTAGTCCCTTCAACACCGTATGACGCTAAGGGTCTGCTCAAGTCAGCCATCAGAGAAGACAATCCGGTCATGTTTCTTACCCATAAGATGTTAGGTCGTGTAACCAGCCAGGTACCGGATGAAGAGTATCTCATCCCCCTGGGGCAGGCGGATATCAAGAGAGAAGGCACCGATGTTACTGTGGTAGCAATGGAGCTTATGGTACATCGTGCTCTTGCTGCCGCCGAAAAGCTTCAGGAAGAAGGCATTAGCCTTGAGGTCATTGACCCCCGTACCCTGATTCCTCTTGACAAGCAGACTATTATCGACTCGGTCAAAAAGACGGGCAGATTGGTGGTTATCAGTGAGGAACCCAGGACCGGCAGTGCCGCCGCTGAAATAGTCGCCACCATAGCTGAAGAAGCGTTTGACTTCCTCGATGCACCCATCAAAAGGGTCTGTGCCCCGGATACACCCATCCCCTTCAGCCCCGTTCTGGAGAAATTCTGGATACCGGACGAAAATGACCTGATAAAAGCTGTCAAAGCAATTATATGATTCAAAACACTTTGGAGGTAAAAGAATGGCAGAAATTAGAGAAGCAGTAATTGTCGATTACCTGCGGTCCGCCTTTTCACGCTCTAGACCCAGGGAGCCTGAGAGAGACGTGTTCAACAGCGTCAGAATGGATGACGTTGCTGCCTCGCTGATTAAAGAGCTCATCAAGAGGACGAGAATTAAACCGGACGATATCGATGAACTGATCGCTGGCACTGCTCAGCCGTGGGGTGAACAGATGATGTTCGGTGCCAGAAATATCGCCTTTCTCGCCGAACTACCCTTCAGCGTCGCCGGGCATCACATCGACCGCCAGTGCGGTTCTTCAATGGCAACCATCCACACCGCTGCCATGGGCATTATGCTCGGCTATTCGGATGTTGTCATCTCCTGCGGCATTGAGCACATGACACACGTGCCGATGGGTGGTCCCGGTGGTGGCGACCCCAGCCTGTCACCGGTAAAGCCGAACCCCAGACTCGTCTCCGACCCCGCTATGCAGAAATACGAATATCTCACTGCCGTCAACATGGGACTCACCGCCGAGAAGCTCCTGAAACAAACCGATTTCACCAGAGAGGAGATGGACAGGTGGGCGCTCCGCAGTCACCAGAAAGCCGCCAAGGCAATTGAGGAAGGATTCTTCAAGGGAGAAATAATGCCGGTTGAGGTTACCCTCGCCGATGGCAGCAAGGCGGTTATTGACCGCGATCAGGCCATCAGGCCGACTACCACGTTGGAAGCACTTGCTGGCTTGAATCCAGCCTATGTCCCCGATGGTCACATAACCGCCGGTAACTCTTCTCCTCTAAATGCCGGAGCCACTGCCATGATTCTGATGTCCAGAGAAAAGGCGAAGGAGTATAACCTCAAGCCCCTGGCTACTGTAGTCTCTATGGGCTGGGCCGGCGTCGACCCCTCCATGATGGGTCTCGGCCCCGTTCCTGCCAGTCAAAAGGCTTTGAAGAGTGCTGGTCTGGAAGCAACGGACATTGACTTCTGGGAGATAAACGAGGCGTTTTCAATCGTCACCCTTAACGCCATTAAGGAACTCGGCATCGACCCTGAGAAGGTTAATGTCAAAGGTGGCGCTCTTGCCATCGGCCACCCGCTTGGTGCTACTGGCACCAGGCTTGTCGGCACGCTGGCCAGGATACTGGAGGTGGAGGGTGGAACCTATGGTCTGGCAACCCCGTGTGTCGGCGGCGGCCAGGGTGTCGCCACCATCATCAGAAGAGAGAACTAGCAGAACCAGAATGCAAGAGTGCGAAGGGGCTTTTCCCCTTCGCACTACCCTCTATAAAAGCTCTCTTATACTTCCTCAATCCTTAAGGAAGTTTTTGCTGGGTTAATAACTCTTTCGAGAGACCTCTTCCTGTTGACTATTATAGAGCACGGCTACGTCAGGTTCACCATTGTTCCAAACGGCTCGGCCATATTCAAAACTAAATCCTCCCCATTCGGGGTGATATTCATTGGTATAAACTCGGACACTTTCGCCTGGAGCCAGAATGTAAGACGGAAAAGTGAATAATGGGTACCCTTCTGATATGTCCTTTAGCACCCAGCCAGCCAAATCTTGAGCCTGGTCTCCGAGATTGGTGATTTCTACGTATTCGTCCGACTCCGCTTTTGGAACCAGGCCATCGTAAAAAATGCGGGTAATTTGGATATTATCTACCGCATTGCAACTGCACGCCCCAAGAACAAGTGACAGTGTTGTCAGTAAAACCCCCATAGCAATCTGGGCTTTACGCATTCTGTGGACCTCTTGCTACTCCCACTCTATAGTGGACGGTGGCTTGGACGTAATATCGTAGACCACCCGGTTTACCTCCGGCACCTCGTTCACTATCCGGTTTGAAATCCGTGCCAGCACGTCGTAGGGCATACGCGCCCAGTCGGCCGTCATCGCGTCCTCGCTGGTTACCGCGCGAATCCCAACCAGGTACCCGTAGGTCCGGTAATCGCCCATCACCCCTACAGATTTCACATCGGTCAGTATCGCAAAGCTCTGCCATAGTTGCCGGTACAGTTGCGCCTTCTTAATCTCGTTCATCACAATGAAATCGGCAGAGCGCAGTATCTCCAGTTTCTCTTTAGTTACCTCCCCGATGATCCGAATCGCCAGCCCCGGTCCCGGGAAGGGCTGTCGCCACACCATCTCCTCGGGGAGACCCAGTTCAAGTCCCACCTGGCGCACCTCGTCCTTAAACAGGTAGCGCAGGGGTTCAATCAGGTTGAGCGTCATCTTTGCCGGCAGACCGCCGACATTATGGTGGGTCTTTATCTTGGCAGCAGCGGTGCTTCCTGAAGAGGCACTCTCAATAACATCAGGGTACAGAGTCCCTTGGGCAAGGAAGTCAACCTTACCCAGTTTTTTGGCCTCTTCTTCAAAGACCCTGATAAATTCCTCACCGATAACCTTCCGCTTCGTTTCCGGATCGGTTACCCCTTTTAGGCGTCGCAGGAATCTTTCACTGGCATCAACAAAACTGATGTTCATCCCCAGGTTCAGCCGGAATACGTTGAGGATTCTCTCTACCTCTTCACGACGCAGCAGTCCGTTGTTGACAAAGATACAGGTAAGCTGGTCGCCGACAGCGCGGTGGATAAGCGTCGCTCCTACCGCTGAATCAACCCCTCCCGAGAGAGCATTGATGACCTTGCCTCCCCCTACCTGGTTCTTGATTGCCGATATGCTCTCATTTATGAAGTTGCCCATCGTCCAGTTTCCCTCACAGCCGCATATCCGGTAGGCGAAGTTTCTCAGGATGGTCTTCCCCTGTGGTGTGTGCGCTACCTCAGGATGAAACTGCAGACCGAATATTCCTTCGCCGTTGCCCATGACGGCAATCGGTGAATTCTCTGTATGGGCCAGGGAACTGAATTCAGGCGGTAGCTCTTCAATCCTATCGGCGTGGCTCATCCACACCGTTGAAGGATTATCCAGACCGTCAAACAGGGGTGAGTCCATATTCCCCAGCTGTAAGAGAGCGTGACCGTACTCGCGCTTTATTCCCGGCGCAACCCGTCCTCCTAGCTGTTTCGCTAGAACCTGCATCCCGTAGCAAATCCCCAGTATTGGCAGACGGCTTTCGTAGATATAAGCTGGAGCTAGCGGAGCACCTTCGTCGTAGACACCGGCTGGTCCTCCTGAGAGAATGAATCCCTTGGGTTTTAACGGCGCTATCTTCTCCCAGGGTGTATCGTGGGGTACCAGCTCGCAGTATACCTGGCATTCACGTATTCGCCGTGCGATTAATAGACTGTATTGTGAGCCGAAATCAATGACGACTATCGCCTCGCGCTCTGCTTCGGGTATCGCTTCCTCCGCCGGCACTGGCTGCTCACGGCCGGCCTCAGCAATCTCCAGATAGGTGGAGACCTCAATATCGTCGGTGGTAGCTACCCTCCGGTTGTCCTGTGGCGCTTGTTTTGAATTATTATCGGCCTCACTCATTTTCAACTTCCCTCTGCCGGCTAGCCTGCAGTCCCGCTAGCTTCCCTCCCATTTTCCTGCATTCCTCTAAAACCTCGGTGGTCGGTTGACCCCTGCCAACCACATCGTCAAAGGCCTTCACTAATTTGAGGTAATGGCACAAACCCTCAAGGCGCTCCAGCGATTTCTTACTACCACCTCCTGCATTGCAGAACAGGGCATAGGGTTTGTTTTCTACCTTCTCACGGATAGTGTACCAGACTCGGTCAAACAGGTCTTTAATCATCCCCGCCATGTAGCTGAAGTAATCAGGCGTGCCGATAATGATGCCATCACAGTCAAGAATGTCGTCGCTGGTTGTCTCAACCGCCTTTTTCAAGTTCACGTCAGCCCCGGACGAGACCGCCCCCTCGTAGGCCGCCTTCGCCATTGCTTCGGTATTCCCGCCCTGGGAATGGTAGACAATCAACAGCTTTCCCATTTCTTTTTGCACTCCCCTGTAACCTTTTCGGTATTTGCCTGACCTTCAGCCCAAATATGTAACCACATTATACATCAAATCAGTCAAAGCGGCATAGTCATCATGTTCGTTCGTATGAGTGGTGATATATCTCCCTCCACTATCATTCTTGGGACCCGCTCCGCCTCTTGTCATTGCGAGGCTTGTCCTGAACGAAGTGAAGGAACTCGACGAAGCAATCTATCTCCTCCCCCTGCAGTCAACTACTGTGCTATACTAATGTTGAAAAGTGCCCACTTTTATCAGGTGCTAAAGCAGTGTTGCACAAATCTTCTCTGGAAATTCAACGGCAGGTTGAACAGGCAGTATCGGTTCTCAGGAAGGGGGGAATAGTCGCCTTCCCCACCGATACCGTCTACGGCCTGGGTGCTTGTATCAACATCCCTCAGGCTGTCGAGCGGATTTATCGGGTAAAGGAACGACCCCGCAATATGGCGCTCCCCTTGCTGTTGGCGGATAAATCACAGATAACCGAGGTCGCTCAGCCGGTGCCACCCCTTGCCCGCCTGCTCATCGATAGCTTCTTACCCGGTGCCCTGACCATAGTTTTACATAAGTCCGAATCAGTCCCCGATATCATCACTGCCGGCGGCAAAACAGTGGCTATTCGTATCCCTGACCACCCCACCCCACTGGCTCTTATTCGGGGTGTGGGCACTCCTGTTGTCGGCACCAGCGCTAATGTCAGCGGCATGCCAAGTCCATTAACTGCTGCCGAGGTCCACTCTCAGTTTGGTGATAAGATTGATTTGATTATTGATGGCGGCACGTGCTCCGCTGGTACGGAATCTACCATCGTTGACCTGACCGGAGAAACACCCGTGGTTCTGCGGGAAGGCGCTATCTCAAAAGAGGAACTCAAGCAGGTATGTGGGGACATTGTGTCCGCAGAAGGAGGCTGAGCAGTGCGTATTGCTATTGGTTGTGACCATCGGGGACTTAATCTCAAGCAATCTGTTATTGAGTTGCTTACCAGGGCGGGGCATAGCCATCAGGACCTCGGTTGCTATACTACAGACTCGGTAGACTACCCTGATATTGCTAAGCAGGTAGCTGAAGCGGTAGCTGCGGGTGATTTTCAATACGGCATCTTGATATGTGGCACCGGCATTGGTATGAGTATTGCCGCCAACAAAGTCAAAGGAATAAGGGCCGCCCTGTGTCACAATGCCTTTGGTGCCCGCCGTGCCAGGCAGCACAATGACGCCAATATCCTTTGCCTGGGAGCGGAAGAAGGACAGGAGCAGGTACCGGAAATCGTTAATGCCTTCCTTACCAGCGAGTTTGAGGGAGGTAAACACCTGCGTCGGGTAAGTAAGATAAAGGATTTGGAAAGCTGACACTCCTGTCATTGCGAGGCTTGTCCTGAACGAAGTGAAGGAACTCGACGAAGCAATCTCATCTCATCATTACTGTGGATAAACAAAAAAGGAACTTGACAATAAATATAGACTGTGTTATCTTACCTTCAAATGAACAGCAACGAAACAGTTTTGCTACTTATCGTTATCAACCTGCACCGGTGAGTGGGGTTTTGACTCGCCACAGGGGCCGTCCCCACAGGGGCGGCTTTTTTTATGATTAGCGAGTGGCGTCAGTGAAAAAGTTATGAAAAGTGATGCTGTAAAAAAAGGTATAGAGCGGGCTGGGCACCGTTCACTATTACATGCCGTCGGCGTAACGCGAGCGGAGATGGCCAAGCCCTTCGTAGGTATCATCAACAGCTTCAGCGAGATTGTGCCCGGGCATATCCACCTGCGCGGGATTGCGCAGGCCGTTAAGGCCGGCGTCTATCGTGGTGGCGGTATTCCCTTTGAGGTCAATACTATCGCTGTTTGCGATGGCATTGCTATGAACCACCCAGGCATGAAATACAGCCTGCCCAGCCGGGAACTAATCGCCGATTCTGTGGAAACGGTGGCTGAGGCTCACGCCTTTGATGCTTTGGTCTTTATTCCCAACTGCGACAAGATAATCCCCGGGATGCTTATGGCGGCAGCCAGACTGAATCTACCCGCTATCTTTGTTAGCGGCGGCCCCATGCTCGCCGGGAATTATTCCGATGGTGAAGGAATCGAGCGCGTTGACCTTATCTCTGTCTTTGAAGCAGTAGGTAAGGTGACCAGCGGGCAGATGACCGAGGTGGAACTGGAACAGTTAGAGGCAGTTGCCTGCCCCGGTTGTGGTAGCTGTGCCGGGATGTTTACTGCCAATACTATGAATTGCCTGACTGAGGCTCTGGGAATGGCACTACCCGGTAACGGCACTGTCCCTGCAACTGACGCCGCACGACGTCATCTGGCTAGAAATGCCGGGGAGCAGGTTGTCACGCTCCTGTCGGCCGACATTCGCCCCCGGGATATCATCAACCAGGAATCTCTCCACAACGCCTTTATTGTTGATATGGCGCTGGGCGGTAGCACCAACTCGGTACTGCACCTTATCGCCGTAGCCCATGAGGCCGGGGTTGACTTTCCCCTCTCGCTGGTAAATGAGATAGGTGAGCGCACTCCTACTCTCTGCCGACTTAGACCCGCTGGCGAACACTTCATTGAGGATTTGAATACTGCTGGCGGTATCCCTGCCGTCATGAAAGAACTACAGGGATTGCTGAATCTTGGAGCGAGAACAGTATCCGGTGAACCGGTAGGGAAAGCCATCGCTGGTAGTAGCGTCCTGAATAAGGACGTCATCCACTCGGTAGAGGACGCCTATTCGTCTACCGGCGGCATCGCCGTTCTTTTCGGTAACCTGGCACCGGATGGCGCTGTCGTCAAGAGGTCGGCAGTAGCCCCTGAGATGATGGTGCATCGTGGACCGGCCCGGGTATTTGATGATGAAGAAGAGGCGGCTACCGCCATTATCGGCAAACAGATAAAATCCGGTGAGGTGGTAGTTATTCGCTATGAAGGACCTAAAGGTGGCCCCGGTATGAGGGAAATGCTCACCCCAACCTCTCTGCTGAGTGGTATGGGTATGGATAAAGAGATAGCCCTGATAACTGACGGCCGCTTTTCCGGAGGCAGTCGCGGCGCCGCCATTGGGCATGTCTCCCCTGAAGCAGCCAGCGGCGGCCCTATCGCTGCTTTGCAGGACGGAGACATAATCAGCATTAACATACCCGATTACAAACTTGAGGTGGAACTGAGTAAGGAAGAAATGTCCACGCGATTAGCACGGCTGGGTGAGTTTCAACCGAAGGTAAAAACAGGTTATCTCAGACGCTATGCTGAGAAGGTAGGCTCGGCCAGTATCGGAGCCGTGTTTCAAGAATAAAGGGGGATTATTATGGCAAAGATGACCGGCGCCCAGATTATATTAGAGGGCCTGGTAAAGGAAGGGGTCGAGGTTATTTTCGGCATCATCGGCGGGGCTATTTTACCGCTGTATGATACCATGCCTCAGTATCCCCAACTCCGCCATATCCTGATGCGGCATGAGCAGGCGGCTGCCCACGCGGCTGATGGTTACGCCCGGGTCACCGGCAAGGTTGGCGTCTGCATGGCTACCTCCGGTCCCGGGGCAACGAATCTGGTTACCGGTATTGCCAATGCCCACCTTGACTCGTCACCTATCGTCGCTTTCACCGGTCAGGTGGCCCGACCCTTTATTGGCAAAGATGCCTTTCAGGAAACAGATATTACCGGCATTACTCTGCCGATTACCAAGCACAATTACCTCGCTCGTGATGCCGGCTCTTTAGCCAGAATGGTAAAGGAAGCCTTCTATCTGGCCAGGACCGGCCGGCCCGGCCCGATACATATTGATGTGCCCAAAGACGTTTTTACCGACCAGGTGGAATATCACTACCCGAACAGGATAGACCTGCCTGGCTACAAACCGACCCTGCGGGGACACCCCACCCAGGTAAAGAAGGCAGCCAAACTCATAAACGAGGCTCACAAACCTGTCATCATCGCCGGTCGTGGCGTGATTATCTCTGACGCTTACGCCGAGCTTAAACAGCTGGCTGAAACAGCACAAATCCCGGTAATTACTACCCTGCTCGGTATTAGCTCCTTCCCTGAGTCTCACGTTCTCAGTTACGGCATGCTGGGAATGCACGGTATGGCTCATGCCAATCTGGCAGTAGATACCTGTGACCTGCTTGTTGCTGTCGGGATGAGGTTTGATGATAGAGCTACCGGCAGGGTAAATGCCTTTGCCAATGGTGCTCGTATTATCCATATTGACATTGACCCGGCGGAAATTGGTAAAAACGTACGTGTCGACGTGCCCATAGTCGGCGATGTCAAAACTGTCCTCAAAGACTTAAACAAGCAGATTAACACTGCTGAGCATCTTGATTGGATTCAACAGCTTGAGGATTGGCGGCGGGAAAAACCATCAACGGATATCAGGGAAAGCGATTCTATCCTGCCCCAGTATGTGGTTCGCCAGATATATGAGGCGACGAAAGGCGATGCCACCATCATTACCGGGGTGGGGCAGCACCAGATGTGGGCTGCTCAGCACTACCGGTATGATAAACCAAATACATTAATCTCGTCCGGTGGCCTGGGTACCATGGGCTTTGGACTACCGGCAGCTATCGGGGTCAAGGTAGGTCGTCCTGATGAGGTGGTCTGGTGTATTGACGGTGACGGTAGTTTTCAGATGACCATGCAGGAGTTAGCCACCATTGCCCAGGAAAGACTGTCGATTAAGATAGCCATTATGAATAATGGCTACTTGGGAATGGTACGGCAGTGGCAGGAGCTATTCCACGAGCGCCGCTATGTAGCCACCCCGCTCAGCGGACCTGACTTTGTTAAGATAGGTGAAGCATACGGCATCCCCGGGGCAAAGGTTAGACGTAAAGATGAGGTGATTCCAGCCATTCAGCAGGCGATGGCAGAGCCAGGTCCCTTCTTGATAGACTTTGGTATAGAACCGGAAGAGAACGTTTATCCCATGATACCCTCTGGTGCAAGTCTGGCTGAAATGCTGGAGGAACCTGAAAAGGAGGAGGCAGTATGGCCACGAAGCACATCATAGTTGCTCTGGTAGAGAATAAGCCCGGAGTCCTTAACCGGATGGCAAGTATGTTCCGTCGGCGCGGATTCAATATTGAAAGTATTGCTGTGGGACAGAGCGAACTACCTCACCTGTCACGAATGACCCTCGTTGTCGACGGCTCAACAGCTGAGGTAGAACAGGTCAGGAAACAGTTGGATAAGCTTATCGATACAATCAAGGTGTCTGATATCAGCGGGGAAGATATTGTCGCCCGGGAATTGGCGCTGATTAAGGTGAAAGCCACTCCTGCTATCCGCAGCGAGATTATGCAGATTGTAGATATATT
>SDBS01003177.1_pt1 | contig 16088 bp, 13 predicted proteins | sample 2277091 | NCBI WGS metagenome assembly SDBS01 (sample SAMN10404972, study PRJNA504765) | marine sediment metagenome | isolation source: marine sediment core GS10_PC15, 163 cmbsf | place: Arctic Ocean: Southern Knipovich Ridge | collected 2010 | reverse complement strand
ATATTGAATTTTTTTTCTTATATGATTATGCCGTTCCTGTCACCTGCATATAGAGGGGTTTTAGTTGCTATGCCATTTCTATCAGTAGTAGATATTTTCTATTTCTACCAGTTGGTTGAAAACTTAAGTGATCAAGTTGTTGAGGATTTTTGTGATAATCTTGCAATTGTAACTCGAAATCTCAGACCAGCAGTTTGGGCTAGACATGATTTTGGAGAGCGTTTTCCTGTTGCCAGGCTGAAACTTCAATCAGATAATTGTTGCTTAGAAAGAGAAGATTTTTGGTATACTGTAAAGCGATCCGGTTTAAGCATGTCTACGCAGTTATTGTCAGCTGAATTAAGCAATGTGCTGATTGATTGTGGCTTAAACGTTTTTTACGGTGGTGATTCCAGGCTTTTGGTTCTTCCTACAGTCGACTTTGATGTTGAAAACGCAAAGCTAGCAAGAAAAAAATTCGCTCAGATAGTGTTTATTCGAAGTTATGCGGCGGAAATAGCAAAGATTCCAAAAAAGCAGTTAAATGAGATGACCAATAATATATATGCGGCAAAATGGGAATTGCATTATCTAGATTCAAAAGTTTGGTTGAAAAAGTTGAAAACGAAAGAAGATTTCCCTGGTCTTTTTCTTCGATTGGATATCAGTTCTCTTAAAAAACCCTTGCAGGAAATATTAATAAAAGGGCTGAAAAATATTTATGGCGAACATTTTCAGTGGGGTGATGATTGCTTGAAAGTTCCTGTTTTAAAAAATAAACTTGAAATTGAAAAAGTAGCATTTGAAACTCTAAAAAAAGAAATAGATGAATGGTTGGCAAAAGATTCTGAGAGTTCAACAAAAAGCTTGAGTGTTCGCGTGAAGGGTACAAAATTGTCGCAGAATATTGAGCCGTTGTTCGCAAATCCATATCCATACCCATATCAGAGAATTGCCCCAAAATCCTGGTTTAGTAATTTTTTTGCAAGAAATAAAGCTGAGAATAATGCAAGTGATGCAAATGGCGATAAAGAAGATCTGTTAATTATATTTCCAGAAACAGGGGTAGAATATCCTGCTGACCTAGATAAAGTACCGGTATACAAAGTTAAGACGCCAGGTTTTTCAGCCATTGTGCTTCTTCGGTTTATGGTGGTAGAAAATATGTTTAATAAGATTAGTGAGAAATCAGGTAAAGATGCAATGAGTATTTACCTTGAGTTGCTAGTTGATGGTGTTTTTTTTGTATCCCCAAAAGGACAAGAAGGTCTTGTTAGGCTTGATGAAAAGTCAGCGGATAAGACAGGTTGCCAATATAAATTAAAGCACCCTGGGCTTAATGCAAGGATTGCTATTAAAGAAGTTGAGCAGGTTGAACTTCCAGATGGCTCAAAAGCGACTTTATTACAAACTGAAAAAGTGTATGAGCATCGGAAAAAACGCTAATTATTTTGTGTTGAAAGTGCAATAAATCAACTATACTCCACACCGAGTCAGCTAGACAGTCGCGTCACATTTTAAATGTGCCGAGGAAAGTCCGGGCTCCATAGGACAGGGTGCCAGGTAATGCCTGGGAGGTGAAAGCCTACGGCCAGTGCAACAGAAAGTATACCGCCCGGCCATTCGTGGCTAGGTAAGGGTGAAAGGGTGCGGTAAGAGCGCACCGCGCTTTTGGTAACAAAAGTGGCATGGTAAACCCCACTCGGAGCAAGACCAAATAGGGATTCTATGGCGTGGTCCGCGCTGAATCCGGGTTGGTCGCTTGAGCAATATGGTGACGTATTGCCTAGATGAATGACTGTCTTAGACAGAACCCGGCTTATCGGCTGACTCACTTTTTCAATCTTTTGCTAATCTCTTACGATGTCATTACCCCAGAGCTTAGTTAAGAAATCGTTGTATGGAAGTATTAATATTTCAATTCCTTTTGCGATAATTAATTTTCGTGGTTTTGGATCAAGAGAAACGACGATGGCCTGTTTTGGCTTATGTTCCTCGATAAAAGCAAGCAATCCTTGTAAATCATTTTTCCTGACATTATCGCTAATTTTAACTTCTATGGCGATTTCTCCCTGCCCCAAAATAAAATCTACTTCTAAACCCGTTTTTGTTCGCCAGTAACAAATTTCAAAATTGAAATCATTGATTCCTCTGTATGCTGTGAGCTCCATAAAAATATAATTTTCAAATGCCTTGCCTGCTTCAATGCCTTTCAGTGTGTTGATGTTTCTTTTGGTTAAAAATCCGGTGACACCAACATCAAAAAGATAGAATTTTGGAGTCGATGAAATAATTGATCGATTGATTTTTTTGTTATAAGGATAAAGAAAATAACCGATGAGTGTATCAATAAGAATTTCGTAATATGATTTTACAGTTTTTGCATCAACACCACATTCTCTTGCAATATTGGTGAAATTAACAGGTTCGTTACAGCTAAATGCCAGGGAATCAAGAAACCTTGCAAATGCAGGAAGATTTCTTGTCAGCCCTTCTGCTTTAATTTCTTCAGTCAGGTAGTCTTGAATATAGGCTTTTAAAAATTTATTTGGTTGGGTCGATAAATAATGAGAAGGGATGAGTCCAGTGTTGAGTGCTTTTAGTAAATCAAAGTTAGGTATTTCTGGAAAAATCAATGGATAAAAATGATATTTCCATGCTCTACCTCCTAATAAGTTTGCGGCTCCTCGTTTTAATTTCCTAGCGCTTGAGCCGCAAAGAATAAAATAAGCCTCACTATTTTCAATTAGCCAATGAATTTCATTTAGCAACAAAGGAACCCTTTGTACTTCATCTACGATAATAGGATATTGCAAAACATCTTTTGATAGAGCTAATACTTCTTCTCTAAATAGGTTGGGTGTTTTGGTGTATTTTAAATATAGTTCGGATTTTAATAAGTCATATCGTATTGAGTGAGGAAACCTTTTTGCCAAATAGGTTGATTTTCCGGTTTTTCTGGCGCCCCATAAAAAAGCCGATTGTTTGTGTGGGAGAGACAGTTTCATCTGTCTTTTGAAATATGTAATCATGGATAACGCTCCTGTTATATCTGACTAATACGGAACATGATCCGGTTAAGTTAGCATGATTTAATTGTCATTACAATCAAAATTCTAAATTCGATTGTTGGGGGTGATATTGAAATCTTGTCATTACCCATAAGTCGTTCAGAGAGCAATATCAGGCGCCGATGAGCTCCGAAGGAGCGTCATAAGGTAGCCCAGGCCGCGAGGCCTGGGCTACCTTATGCCGCTCCTTCGGAGCTGTTAAACCTAGAAAATTTGAATTTATAGCATCACCTTTAAGTAATACCTTCTATAGGTTTGTTGAATAACAAATCTATTTTTATATCCAACTTATGGGTAATGATAAGATTGAAATGTAATATCTGAGTGAGTCTCCAGTTCTGACAGAACCCGGCTTATCGGCTGACTCACTTCTTGCACTTTAATATGACATCAGACATACTTGAATTGAGTTTTTATTACAAGGAGAGGTATTATGAAGTTCGATTTTTGTGCATCTGGTGATGATCCAAAATGTGGTTTTATTAAAAAGTGTATGAGCCACAGCAAATGGTGTCCATATGTTCCAATGCTAGTGGGTGCTGTTTTATTTGTGCTGGGTATTATTTTAAGTGCTGCATTCCTTAAGGCATTGTGGCTACTCATTTCAATATTAATTATTCTTGTTGGAGTCTATTGTTATATTTGTATGTCCAATATGTCTAAGAAATCAGCCCCTAAAGATACCAATAAGCCTGAAGAATAACGCCAAGAAGCTAAATTTAGGACAATCCTAGAAACCGCAGTTGGATCACAATTATGAGCACAACATCTTGATTCATCTGACTATATCAAAAATTGGCTCATCACCAAATAGGTGACAACGCAATTTTTGATTACGTCATTTAAATCAATCTGTTGCACTCAATAATCGCGCCCAACCGCGGTTTCTAGGATAATGAATGCCCCATGCGTTGGGGCATCATTTTTTAGCAAGCTCCTCCAGCCATCATTCGCAGATCTATATCTGATAAAAAATCAACCAACCTCTGTCTGATAAAAATTCCCGATTATTTACTTGCGAATATGCATATCATCTCCTATAGTGTTTGTAAGTGGTACAAAGTGGGCAAAAGTGGAGGGCCTTACTAAGTAAAAATGGTTTCACATTATAGGGTGGGTTACACATTTAGACGCCTCCTTCCAAGCATGGTGATCGAGTCTCCAACTTGATACCTCTTCCTAACCCACCCTATAGGAGTTTTAAAATGTTTCGAGGTATTCACGGCATCAACATCGATACAAAAGGACGCATGGCAATACCTGCGAAGTATCGACAACGCTTACAAGATGAATCTTCTGGCAATGTCGTTGTCACAATCGATACCGAACAAAAGTGTTTATTATTATATCCTTTTCAGATTTGGGAAGAAATTGAACAAAAAGTTGCCGCATTACCCAGTTTTCAACCTGCTACTCGACGAATTCAACGCTTATTAATTGGACACGCAACAGAGCTTTCTCTCGATAGCCATGGCCGAATTCTGCTGCCACCATTATTAAGAGAATACGCGAATATGGATAAGCAGGTGATATTGCTTGGGCAAGGAAATAAGTTTGAAATCTGGGATGAAAAATCTTGGGGCAAAGCACGTGACGAATGGATGAGCAAAGGCTTATTAAATGCCGATGATCTGCCTGATGAATTAAAATTGATTTCATTATAATGGTTGTTGTAGGGGGTCAGGCTTTCGGTTTTTTCTTTTGGGCTAATTTAAAGCAAGGCAAGAGCAATGGTTAAAGAAAATTTTCCCAAAGAGAAAAACCGAAAGCCTGACCCCCATAAGCCCGTTTTAGAAGCACATCAGCCGGTACTGTTAAACGAGGCTATTGAAAGTTTAAATATTCATCCGGATGGCATTTATATTGATGGCACATTTGGACGTGGAGGGCATGCAAAAGCGATTTTGGATCAATTGTCAAATGAAGGCAAATTAATTGCGATTGATCAGGATCCAGATGCGATAAAAATAGGCCAGAAACAGTTTGGCGAAGATGCTCGATTTGATATTGTGCATGCATCTTTTGCGGACATTGAAAAAATTGCGAGTGAATTAAAAATCATTGAGAAAGTCGATGGAATTTTATTGGATTTAGGTGTTTCATCGCCACAATTGGATGATGCAACACGTGGATTTAGTTTTATGCGTGATGGTCCGCTCGATATGCGGATGGACAATACGCAAGGTGAAAGTGCAGCAGATTGGATAAATCGTGCAGATGAAAAAGATATTATTTTTGTTTTAAAAAAATATGGAGAGGAGCGATTTGCAAAACGGATAGCAAATGCAATTGTAAATAAAAGGCAAGAGCAAACGTTTACAACAACAAAACAATTAGCTGACATTGTTGTACAAGCTATTCCGCGACATGAAAAACATAAACATCCGGCGACAAGAAGTTTTCAAGCGATTCGGATTTATATCAATCGCGAACTGGAAGCGTTGCAGGATTTTTTAGAACAAAGCTTGGAAGTTTTAAAAGAAGGCGGTCGGGTGGCGATTATTACGTTTCATTCGCTAGAAGATCGCATTGTAAAAGAATTTATTGTAAAGAAAGAGCGTGATGAAAATTATCCGGCTGATTTTCCAATACAGCAGGATCAATTGAAACCGCGGATTAAAAAGCTTGGTAAGGCGATCAAGCCTACTGAAAAAGAAATTGGTGAAAATGTTCGCGCAAGGAGTGCAAAATTAAGGGTTATGGAGAAGCTGAGATGAAAATATTATATAGCATTGGTCGTATGATGGCGTTTGGTGCTGGCGAACAAGCTGTTTCAGTTAATCGATCAATCTCGACCACTTTAAATCTGTCATGGGCTGATTTTTTTAGAAAGCGAATGTTCGTGAGCATCTTAACTTTGTCATTACTGTTTTCTGCATTTGGTGTTATTTATGTAAAGGATGTCAATCGTCGTTTGATGGGAAATTTGCAAACTTTGCAAACAAGCAGTGCGACTTTGCATAATAGTTGGAGCCAATTGTTGCTTGAAAAAAGCACGTGGGATAATCAAGCGCGGATTCAAACGATTGCTGAACACAAGCTCGGCATGATTGCTCCGAAGTCACGAGTTTTGTTGTAAGCAAGCGTAGCCCGTATGAAACGAAGTGTAATGCGGGGAAACGTCTGTTTTCATCAATTGGAGTTAAGAATGCTAGGTAAAAAAGAAAAAACAACAATACCAGAAGGATATTTTAGCTTATGTTGCTTATAGTGCCGTTCCTGGTGCGTTTGGCGCGGCCGGTTCAGCAATGTGGCAGCATAAATATAACAAAGATCCAAAGCAACCAAAAAAAATTATTATTGATAGCCTAAGCGATTGTAGAATCGACATGAAAAACTCATGATTTAATTTAATGACATACTAACAGGAGAAAACAAATGAAATCATTTTTTGAAAAACCACGCAACTTTTTTAATAATAATAAACTGCTTGTTACCGGTTTATGTATGACTGCTTTATTCGTCGCCTCAGAAGCAAATAAATGGTATGTGCCAGAAGGTATGGATTCGCAGGAATCAGAGCAAGATCCATGTCAGCCACTTTGTAGTTATAATGTTGTCAATGCAATTGCTGAAGGTGGTGTGGGGTATGCCGCGTCGTTATTAAAATCAATGAGTGAAAGTGATTTACTTAGTGACGTTGCGCCAAATTTAGATCCTCAAGTTTTATTTGGTGCTGCATGGGATATTATGCGATATTGCGGAAAAGAGGTTTGTGCCCAATCGCTGAATATGTCTCATTGTATGGCTAGTGTAGGTGATGAAGCATCGCAAAACGATGTGGTTTCAGCTCTAGGATTTAGACAGCTTTTTTCAGGATGTGGCAATAACTGACATCATTTTCAGAGGGAGAAGGATGGGCAAAAAGCACAAACAAATGCTAACAGCGTTTTATACCATTTTAATGCTGTCTGATTTAGCGGCACGTGCTGCAACTCCAATTGCATACGATGATATTCCAAAAGTCATCACAAGTTGGTGGCTCGATCCCGCTGACGTGGAAAGCATTTCAAGTTTTCGTTCTTGTGCGGGGCATCCTTATCCGCCAGATGTATGTGCCAGTTTGAAACATTATTTCGAATGGAAGCCCGAAGTTAAATTACCAAAATTATTTGCGCCGTGTAATGGTACTGTTTCTCTCATTAGAAATGAAGAGCGTGGTGTGCAGTTTGAGATTACACCTGATGCTGCGCCTGAATACCGTGTTGTATTATTTCATGCTCGGCCAATGGATGGAGAAACTTTTAAAGTTGGCCAAAGGTTAATTGCGGGAAATCAAATTGGTACGCAATGGACGACCGAAACAAACTCTGATCTTGCTTTTTATTTATTCAAGAATCACACTTATCTTCCAGGGTTTTATGCAATGAACGATTCGCTTTTAAAACAGTGTGATATGTTGCTCGATGATTTTGTTATTTCAGAAAAAGATAGAGAGGAATGGCCATGCGGTTGTACGGGCCCAAATGATCCAATGAAGCCAGCAAAAGGTGGTCTTCTCGATTGGACCAAAGTTGATTGTCATCTGTTTTCGAAACCGCAAGTTCGAATTAAGCTAACTCGTCAAGGAGAAAAGGAACAGCGAAGGCGCCAAGAAAAGTCTTCACAGCATGGGCATCACCTTCGAGGAAAAGGGCGATAAAATCTAGTGGTCCGGTCCCATCCTTGATAGAATCATACGATGACATTAAATCAGAGTCGCTCAATGAGAACAAAACGATCAAATCGCAGTATTCAATTTTTCCCTTGGCGATTTCGGTTTGTGTTGATCGGTTTTGCGATTGTGATTATCGCGCTTGTCTCGCGAATGGTTTATCTGACGGTTATTGATCGACCTTTTTTGTTGCGTCAAGGTGCTTCCAGATATTTGCGAACGGTTAATGTGCCGGCTTATCGTGGGATGATTTTGGATCGCAATGGTGAGCCGTTTGCTGTGAGCACGCCTGTTGATTCGATTTGGATTAATCCACAAGATTTTCCAGCAAGTTATGACAACGTCCGAAAAATTGCACATCTTTTAGGTCTCTCGCCTTCGGCAATTCGGTTGGTTCTTAAGCGTCACCGAAAAAGTCAGTTTGTTTATATCGAGCGCAATGTTAATCCCGATTTAGCATCAAAAATTAAGGCAGAAGCGATTCCTGGAGTATATTTAGAGCGTGCTTATCGTCGTTATTATCCGCAAGGCGAAGCAGCGTCTCAGGTGATTGGTTTTACTAATATTGATGACCAAGGTCAGGCAGGTTTGGAGCTAGCTTATGATAATTGGTTGAATGGCAGTCCGGGAAAAGAGCGCGTACTAAAAGATCGTTATGGTCGTTTGGTTGCTGTGCTTGACGATATTAAAAGCGCAGGAGCGGGGCATAATTTAACATTAACTTTAGATCAGCGAATTCAATATTTATCTTATGAAGTGCTAAAATCAACCGTTCAAAAATTTCACGCGCAATCAGGGTCAGTTGTTGTATTAGATCCGACAAATGGACAAATACTCGCGATGGCAAATATGCCATCATTTAATCCGAATAGTCGGCCGAGCCATGATTATGGTCAATTTAGAAACCGTGCAGTAACCGACATGTTTGAGCCAGGTTCAACGATGAAAGCATTTAGCATCGCGAGTGCTTTGGATAGTGGAAAATATTTTGCAGATACAAAAGTCGATACGAATCCAGGTTTTTTAAAAGTCGGCAATAATGTTATTCATGATGTTGAAAAAGATAACGGTGTCTTAACCGTGACACAAGTCATGCAAAAATCAAGTAATATAGGTGTTGCGAAAATGACGTTATCATTGCCACCAGAGCATTTTATTGATTTATTGCATCGTGTCGGTTTTGGTATTCGAACGCGAAGTGGATTTCCTGGCGAAAGCCCTGGACTTTTGGCTAATTACTTGACATGGCGGCCGATAGATTTGGTGACATTATCTTATGGTTATGGCATTTCAGTGACGCCATTGCAACTGGCTCATGCTTATAGTGTGATTGCTAATGGTGGGGTTAAGTGTCCTGTAACATTTCTACTGACAGGAAAGCCAGCAGTTTGCTCTCGTGTGATGAATAAAAAAGTTGCCGGTGAAATGTTGCAGATGTTAGAGTCAGTATTGCAAGTTGGTGGAACAGGTACACGAGCGCGGGTGTCAGGATATAGAATTGCAGGAAAGACAGGAACTGCTTATATTGCAGGGCCAAAAGGCTATGAGAAAGATCATTATGTTGCATCGTTTGTTGGTATTGCGCCGGCGAGTGATCCAAAGTTGGTGGTTGCCGTTATTGTTCGTGATCCGCATGGAAGTCATTTTGGCGGCACCGTAGCCGCACCTGCTTTTGCAAAAATTATGCGAGGCTCGCTAAGTTATTTAAATATTGCGCCGGATGCGATGACGACACAGAAAGCGAAAAAATGAAAATTAACTTAAACACATTTTTAAATTCGATTGGTCTTGATAATAACGTCGGCGATATTGTTATCACAGGTCTTGCGATCGACAGTCGAAAAGTTAAATTGGGTGATTTATTCTTTGCTATTTCTGGTTGTAATGTTGATGGTGATGACTTTATAGAAGAAGCAATTTCAAACGGTGCTGTTGCGGTCATCTGTCATTTGTCAGGTGAAAGTTTGACGATATATAAAAGCATTCCAATCATTCCAATTGAAAATCTTAAGCAACGATTAGGCGCAATCATTGCGAGTTTTTATGCGCTTTGCGATGGTTTGACGAAAACATATTTAGAGGAAATGAATTTTATCGGTATCACTGGTACGAATGGCAAAACCTCTTGTATGCAGTTGTTAACGCAAGCCCTCAATCTTTTAGAAAGTCAAACATCAATGATCGGTACGATAGGTTTCGGTACACCAGAAAATTTAACGCCACAAGAATTAACAACGCCAGATCCATTGTTGTTGCAAAATATTTTGCATCAGTTTTCGCAAGAAGGTACAAAAACAGTTGTGATGGAAGCGTCGTCACATGCGTTGGATCAGGAACGGGTGAGTAATGTGCCGTTTTCATTAGGTATGTTTACAAATCTTTCCCGTGATCATTTGGATTATCATCATGACATGGAAGCTTATGCGCGTGCAAAACATCGTTTATTTGAAAAGCTAACATTAAAATTTGGCGTGTTTAATTTAGATGATCCTGTCGGTTTAAAGTGGATGAAAGAATTTGAAAGTAAAATGTCTGTTTGTGGTTATACATGCAATTCCTGTAAAGATTTTTCATCAATCGTTTCAGCTTCAAACATTGAATTAAATAGCGATGGTATTCAAGCAGATATTAAAACGCCATGGGGCAAAGGAAAACTAAAGAGCCAGTTAATTGGCGAATTTAATATTTCAAATTTGTTAGCGGTTGTGGCAGCGCTTGGATTGTTGGGTTGCCTATTAGAAGATATTTTAAACGTTTTGCCTAAACTTGAGCCCGTTGTTGGTCGTATGCAATTATTGGGCGGTGGCGATAAGCCATTAGTTGTGATTGATTTTTCTCACACGCCAGATGCGCTTGAGCATGCGTTAAAAGCACTTAGACGTCATTGTGAAGGAAAGTTAACAGTCATTGTTGGTTGTGGTGGTGATCGAGATCCAGGGAAAAGACAGATGATGGGCGCAATTTCAGAGGAGTTTGCCGATAATGTCATCATTACTAATGATAATGTACGTACAGAAGATCCCGTAAAAATTACTGATGCAATTTTATCTGGCTGCAAGAATCCTGACCAGGTGCAAGTTATTCACGATCGAATCCAGGCAATTAATGTGGGAATTAGCGGGGCTTCACCAAAAGATGTGATATTATTAGCTGGAAAAGGGCATGAGCAATATCAAATCATAGGGCACAAAAAAGTGCCGTTTGATGAAGTGGCTTTAGTAAATGAAGCTTTGTCGAGGAGAAAGTAGGGATGTTTATTTGGCTGGCTAATTTTTTGTCACATTATTGGCATGGATTCAGTGTTTTTCAATATATCACCTTAAGAACCATTCTTGCGTCGCTTACTTCATTGTTTGTCGCGCTTTTATTGGGTCCTTATTTTATTCGTCGTTTGAATAGACGTCAAATTACGCAGGTTGTTCGTGAAGAAGGGCCTCAGTCACATTTGAAAAAAGCAGGCACCCCGACAATGGGTGGTTCGCTTATTTTAATTGCTATTACAGTTTCTACCTTACTTTGGGGGGATTTGAGCAATCGATATATTTGGTTGGTCTTAATCGTTTTATTAACCTCTGGATTTATCGGCTGGCTGGATGACACATTAAAATTACGCTTTCATAACAGCAAAGGATTGCCAGCAAGGTGGAAGCTATTATTACAATCTGTTGTTGGACTTGCTGCAGCGTGTTATCTATATTTTACGGCGACTATGCCTGTTGAAACTCAGTTAATTCTTCCGTTTTTTAAAAATGCCGTTATCAACTTAGGTGGCTTTTATATTATTTTTGTTTATTTTGTGGTTGTCGGAACGAGTAATGCCGTCAATTTGACAGATGGCTTGGATGGCCTTGCGATTTTACCTGTTGCGCTTATTTGTGTTGCATTAGGTGTTTTTGCGTATGTAACAGGCAATGTGTTTTTCTCGCAATATTTAATTATTCCTTATGTGCCAGGTGTGGCCGAATTGGTTATTATCTGTAGTTCGATCGTCGGTGCAGGTTTAGGATTCCTTTGGTTTAATACTTATCCAGCACAAGTTTTTATGGGCGATGTTGGTGCGTTGGGATTGGGTGCGGTGCTTGGTATTATTGCTGTTGTCATTAGACAAGAGATTGTTTTGTTTATTATGGGTGGTGTTTTTGTGATGGAAACGGTTTCTGTGATTTTACAAGTGGCATCTTTTAAATTGACGGGCAAACGAATTTTTAGAATGGCGCCACTTCATCATCATTTTGAATTAAAAGGTTGGCCGGAGCCAAGAGTCATTGTGCGTTTTTGGATTATTACGTTTATATTGGTTTTGATAGGCCTTGCGACATTGAAATTGAGATAAGGACAAAACGCATGATTACACCAGTGATTCTTTCCGGCGGCTCCGGTACACGATTATGGCCGCTATCAAATAAAAAAGAACCAAAACAATTTCTATCATTGGTGAGTGAAAATTCTTTAATGCAAGAAACGTTGCAACGCGTGATGGGATGTGAGAATGTTTCGGCACCCATGATTGTTAACAGTCTTGCACATAAAGATTTGTTGGCATCACAGCTGTCTAAAATAAATTGCAAACCATCTGCAGTTATTTTAGAGCCGGTCGCACGAAATACTGCGCCTGCTATTGCAATTGCAGCGTTTGTAGCACTTGCAAATCTAAGCGATCCAATTTTAATGGTATTGCCATCAGATCATGTGATTCGTGACCATAAAGCTTTTTATGATGCTGTTAAAGTGGCTGAAGAATTTGCTAAGCAGGATTTTCTGGTGACATTTGGTATCGTGCCTGATCGACCTGAAACAGGTTATGGCTATATTAAACAAGGCAAAAAACTTCATGAGCAAGCATTTTCAGTGTCGAAATTTGTTGAAAAGCCAGACTTACCCAAAGCGAAAGAATATTTGACTACAGGTGAATATTATTGGAATAGCGGCATGTTTGTTTTTAAAGCATCAGTGTTTTTATCTGAATTAAAAAAACATGAGCCAGAAATTTTTGATGCATGTGAAAAAGTTTTTAAATCCCATAAGCGAGATGGTGATTATTATTACTTGGATGAAGTGCTTTTTTCAAGTTGCAAAAAACTTTCAGTTGATTATGCAGTGATGGAAAGAACATCGCGTGCTGTTGTTGTGCCGATGGATGCAGGTTGGTCTGATATTGGTTCTTGGGCGGCTTTGTTAGATTGTTGTGAGCGGGATAAAAATGGTAATGTTTTAATTGGCCATGTTGTAGCAAGTAATGTTAAAAATGCTTATTTACGTGTAGATTCAAAAAAATTAATTACAATTGGTGTTCAAGATATCGTGGTTGTTGAATCAGATGATGCAATATTGGTTGCTCATAAAGATGCCTCGGAAGAATTGAAAAAAATTGTCGAAAAGCTCTAGGGGTCATCTAAGGGGTCAGGCTTTCGATTTCAGGTAAAAGTGCCAGGCTTAAGTAAAAAGGGTCAGGCTTTCGATTTCAGGTAAAAGTGCCAGGCTTAAGTAAAAAGGGTCAGGCTTTCGATTTCAGGTTTAGAGTAAAAAGCTTTTTAATTCGAAATTTTTTCTATTTTTTTGTTGCACTCCTGGTTTGTTTTTAGTTATAGTTCAGGTTCTTAAATCAAATTTCTTTTTTCTTTCATTCTTTTTATCAGGAATACTTTCAAATGCGTAAACCACGTATACACGTGAATGGTGGCGTATATCACGTCATGATTCGCGGAAACAATAGACAAAAAATATTTAATGAGCCAAATGATGATGATATCTTCTTATGGTGTATAGAAACGACAATAGCAAGATATGATGCTAGAGTTCATGCGTATTGTCTCATGCCAAATCACGTTCATTTGGTTGTAGAAACAGGCAGAGAATCGATTTCAAAAATTATGCAATTAATTACAGGAAGGTATGCTCAAATTTTTAATAAAAAATATTCTCGCAAAGGTCATCTTTATCAAGAGCGTTTTAAATCAATTATGATCAACAATGATAGATATTTTTTAACCGTCATTCGCTATATTCATCAAAATCCATTGAGGGCCAAGTTAATCAAAACGTTAGACGACCCTTGGCCATCTAGCTTCGATGATTATGTTTGCGATAAGAAAAAATCTTGGTTGACAACAAAGCTTGCATGGAAATATTTTAAGCATACTTCAGGCAACTCGAAAAAAGAATTTAAAAAATTTATGGCGGAATTGCAAAACACTGAGGAATACAATTATTTGTTTAGGGTAAATGCTTTGCCAGAGCACCAACCTTCAAGTGATTTTACAAAAATAGAATATGCAGCTGAAAGTGGTTGCGTCAAAAAGCCACTATGTACAACTGAAGATATTATTGTTTTTTGTGAAGAGTATTTTAAGGTTTCTAGAAATGTTTTCATCGGTCAGCAACGAGTAAAAAGCTGTGCTTTCGCAAGAAATATGACGCTTGCTCTCGCATTTATCACAAAGACTGCTTCTTTAAAAGAATTGTCAGCCACGTTTAATTTAAGTTATACTTATATAAGTCATCAAATAAATCAAACGCTTCAAAGCAATAAAAAGTGCCTAGACGAGTTAAAAGTGAAGTTAATTAAAAATTTTAAATTGTGAATTAAATCTCAGAAAAATAGTTTTTGTAAAAATCTATAGTGGTTGTTTCTAAACTGAAAGCCTGACCCTTTTAGCTTACCCTTTTAGCTTAAGCCTGACCCTCTCGTACTGAAGTCGAAAGCCTGACCCTTTTAGCTTAAGCCTGACACTTTTACCTGAAGTTGAAAGCCTGACCCTTTTAGCTTAAGTCTGGCACTTTTACCTGAAATCGAAAGCCTGACCCTCTCGTAAAAATCTGATATAATTTTGATATGAATGATATGAAAGACTTAAATCTCGTCATAGGCTTGGGGAAAACAGGATTGTCCTGTGTTAAATATTGCCTAAAAAATAAGTTGCCGGTGGCGGTGACTGATTCTAATCCACGCCCTTCAGAAGATAAAACATTAAAAACACTTGCGCCGAATATTCAAACGGCATTTGGTCAAATATCAAAAGATTTGATTGAAGAAGCGTCGCGTTTAATTATAAGTCCAGGCGTTTCGCTGCGCGAGCCAGTCATCAAACAAGCAATCGTAGATGGTAAAGCTTATGTTGGTGATGTCGAATTATTTTTACAACATGCTACAGCACCGATTATTGCTGTGACTGGTTCGAACGCAAAAAGTACTGTGGTGACGTTGGTAGGTGAGATGGCCAAGGAAGCAGGGATTAAAGTTGCAGTTGGTGGTAACATTGGCCTGCCGGTGCTCGATTTGCTTGCAAAGTCTGATGTTGAGCTCTATATCCTTGAGCTTTCAAGTTTTCAACTAGAAACCACTTTTTCTTTGCGTGCCAAAGCGGCATCCATTTTAAATATTTCTGAAGATCACATGGATCGATATAATAATTTATCTGAATATATTACAGCAAAACAAAAAATTTATAATGGTTGTGAAGTGGCTGTTTTTAATCGTACTGATAAAAATACATTTCCACAAAATGATGTGACAAAGCAAATCACTTTTGGATTAGATAAATCATCAGAAAATAATTTTAGCTTGATTGAAAAAGAAAGTAAGATTTTTTTAGCGTATGGTAAAAATATTTTAGTCGATGCGGCAGAGTTATCTTTATCTGGAAGACATGATCTTGCAAATGCATTGGCAGCATGTGCTTTGGCAAAAGCTGCAAACATTCCACAGGAAAGCATGATTGCTGCGCTGAAGAAGTTTAAAGGTTTGCCACATCGATGTCAGTTAGTGTGTGAGCTTCATGGTGTGCACTGGTATAATGACTCAAAAGGCACGAATGTTGGTGCGACAGTTGCTGCAATTGAAGGGCTAGGAGAAGGTAAGAATACTATTTTAATTGCTGGAGGCCGTGGAAAAGGTGCGGATTTTTCGCCGCTTATTTCGCCAATTAACAAACATGTTCGCGAAGTAATTTTGTTTGGAGAAGATGCTGAAATCATCGAAAATACCTTAAAAAATGCGGGTAATGTAAATCGTGTAGCAAATTTAGAGGAGGCGGTAACATTAGCCGCGCAATTATCTCAAGCAAGTGATATAGTATTATTATCACCCGCATGTTCGAGCTTTGATATGTTTAATAATTTCGAACATCGAGGCAATGAATTTATAAAGTTGGTTAATGAATTATGATGACTTCAACGACAAAAAGTCGTCATCAAAAAACAAATGGCATTTTTCACGATAAGTATTTAGTTTTTGCCGTGCTGGCGCTTATTGCGATTGGTCTGCTGATGATTACTTCGGCATCGAATGCTTTGACCCGCAGAAACGTTACGAACTCGCGCCCAAGCTCCGTGAGGCCCTGCGCCGCGGCATCCGGATCCAAACCCTCCACCACCTGCCGCAGGCT
>SDBS01003176.1_pt1 | contig 16095 bp, 7 predicted proteins | sample 2277091 | NCBI WGS metagenome assembly SDBS01 (sample SAMN10404972, study PRJNA504765) | marine sediment metagenome | isolation source: marine sediment core GS10_PC15, 163 cmbsf | place: Arctic Ocean: Southern Knipovich Ridge | collected 2010 | reverse complement strand
CCACTGCCGACCCATGAAGACGAAGAGAGAGACCCTCTTATCTGTTTCTGAACCCGACGGCGTGGTCTCGCTTGATATTCGCAGAGTTCCTTTGGGAGGGGGAGGCGATTTGCCAACCACTCGTCTTTCTCCAAGATGATGTGGGTCTTGCGGAACACTTTTTCTTGCTCTTCAGCCGTGGACAACAACCACGCTTCTCTATCAAAATCCTCTGAAAAAAACAACTCCTCCTCTGTTTTCCGTGTTGTCATGACCACGGGGCCTTTGGCCATGGTATAAAGAAGACCAACGCTGAAGGGCCGAAAACGAACAGCAAACTTGTGTTCTCGACACGAGTCCACAGACTGTGCCAACTGCCACATTTTCAATGCAATATGGACGTAGCGGGCCTCTCTCAAGAGGTCGCGTTCACGTTTTACAAACCGTGATGATGATGATTCACCCTGAGGCCTTGCTTGTCCAAGAGTCGTGTTCCATATCCTATCCAAATCACAGGTCCTGGGGCGAACAGGAGGATCGTCGTTGATGCATTCGTCCACGTACTTTCGCAGAAGACGCATGGCTTTGGCCGTGGACCGTTCTTCTCGTTCTTGTCTGAGATAACGACGCGTTGTGTTGTCCCAGATCAAATCAGACATAATACCCTCGACCTCTGCGCGAAGAACTCCAGGGTGTTCTTCCCGGCGCCGGTACCCAAGTTCGGGCGGAGCAGAGAGAGAAAGAACTCCTCTGCCTCCAGGAACGGCATACGCATCGGCCAAAACCAACGGAATCGGAGTTTTCCTTCGGCGTTTTCGTTTCCGTTTGCCTCCAGGAAGTTTTCCCGCCGCACCACCTAAATTTGGAGGCGGTGCCACCGTACTTCCAGTCCATCGTCTCTTTGGTAGGAACTTTTGAAAAGCCACCGTTTTCTGGCTGGGAACACAAGTGTAGGATCCGTTGTCGCCGTATCCTTCGCCAACCCTATTTACGTTTGGATTGAAAAACGATTTCATTTGGACAGGCCCCAACGTTAAGAGCGAGAAAATGCAGATCAGTTCCCCATCTCTGTTGGTATATTCACTGCATGATGAGCCGTGTCTCTTGCATTCATGCATGATTCCACTCTCCAAGCATCCATAGACATATCTTCCAGGAATGAACGGATCCATGGTGCAGTCCAGTGTGCAACGGTGATAGGGATTTACATCAGATCGCCCGGTTCTCAACTTTCTATAATCCAGCCAATACTCCATCAAATCCTTTTTTCTTTTTGCTTCTCTTTGGGTCTCCCTTTGAGACGCTAGGGCGTCGAGGTAGCGCATGGCTTCAGCCACAGCCGCAGTCTCATTTTCAGGTTTCTCCATCACCACCACCACCACAGGGAAGGCATTTTTTTGTTTGTTCTTGGCTGTCTCTCTCTCTCTATCCAAAAAAAAAGGTGTAAAAGGAAAAAAACGACTTTATGATGGAGGAAAAAAAAATAAAAAATAACGAAAAAAAAACACTGGTCATTCTCCTTCTCTCTGTTCCTAAGTAGTAGAAGAGAAATCCTTGGCAGAGAGACCGAACGCTTTGGCAAAGACGTGCGACAGTTTTTCGAGTTCCAGTTCTTCGGACTCGAGTTGTTCCTCGGGAACCTCGGGGCTATTCAAATTGCACTCAGGACACCCGTAGGGGAACATGTGGTCAAAGACGTTGAGGACAAAGAATCGATAGTGTCCGATCCCGAGACCTCCTTTCTCTTCGGACATGAAATCAGTGACGCTTCTGACCTCATTGATCCCTCGCTTTTGTGATGTTTCTTCGATTCTTGCCATCAAGGAGTTGTCCAGCCGCACCACGTCAAAAACCGAGACCAATGCATGAGTAAAACGGTTTCGGTGCCATTGGTCATTGCCTATCGGCGGGTCCACCCCTTGCATGGAGTCGTCTTCGACACTGTATGCAAACCTTGCGCTGTCGCCTCGTTTTATGGAATCATAAATAGACCGAAGGGCGGGATTTTGCATCCGGTTTTTGTCTTCTCCTGATTTCTCTTTCGTATTTTTAAGCATTGACATGACACGGACCATGCCCCACAGCACCCACTGACGTTCGGCCTGATAGCCTCTGTCTGTGGAGCCCAAGGCACGAGTTGGGGTTTGAATCTTGGACAGGAGGTTGAAAATAATCCTGGCCCTGTTGACACTTTCTTTGACGGCATCCCCTTTGTCTTGGACCGCATTGCTTATACGTTTCAAAACGTGGTCATGATATTCGTAGTAGAGATCCACCGGATCGCAGGTTTCAAGTTGTCTGGAAATGCACCCAGCCAAAGCATCTATGCACTGGTCATCGTCGGAAATTTTGGACAGTTTAAGGGCAGCTAGTTTGCGCTCGATACCAGTCCAAGGGTCATACTGGCGCACAGTTTCCCAGAGCTGATGCTGCATTAACCATCGCCTCACCAATGAGAGGGCACGGATGAGGCTTGGATGGTTCACACTCCTGATGCGATATTTCGAAACAATGTGGGTTTTGTAAGAGTTGAATTCCGCATAATGAAGGGTGTAGGATCCTCGGCCTCCCAGAGTGACAATACTGGATGCGTCTCGACGAAAGGCAAACCCGAGCGAATCCATTTCAGAGTGAAGCCGGTCGACCATTTCCTGTGTGCCGCCAGGGGAGGCGGCGGAGGAGGTGGTGGTGGTGGTGGCAGAGGGTTCAATGATCAGGGTAACCGTCTTTTGTTTTTTCGCCCCATCGTTGTCATTATCACCATCATCATCATCATCATTCTTGTGATAAATGATCTTGCCAGCGTGCCCAATGAGAGGATGATCTTGCAGGAAACATAAAGCGCGTTTTATGCTGTGGGCCTTATTCGCCCGTTTCACCAAGTGGTGCGACTGAGGTACGCCCTTGAAACTACACTTGCGAACAGTGCTCACATTTTCAGGAATAACAAGCCCACCTCCACCTTTTGCAAAGATAAAGTCTGCCCATTTGTAGGTCTTGCCCTTGCCAATGACGCCTAATCGCCAGTGATCGAACACAGATTCATTAATGTATCCCCATATGTCCTTCTCATAGACCGACGGAGGAGGAGGAGGAGGAGGGGGAGGTTTTTCAACCTTTGGTTCCAGAGCCGAGCGTTGTTTTTTGGTGTTCTTGGACTTCCCGTTCGTCCCGTCATTGATCTTGCTGCTGCTGCTGGTCGCCTTCCCTTTCAAAGAAGTGACGAGGATAGGTTGTTGTTGCTGTTGTCCATGTCCATGTCCGTTAAGCTCGGCCTCGATGGACGACAAGGACGGAATTTTGATGGATTTGTGTCGTTTCGTTCCCTTTGAATCTCGGATTCTTTTTTCGGCGGCGGCGGCGGCCTTAGAAACAGTGATGTCTTTCACTTTTCTCTTTCGAGGACCGGCCGGTTTCCTTTTCTTTTTGCCGACAGCTTGAATCAACCGTGCCTCTGTGAATCGGGGCGCGGCGTACATCTTCTTGCTTCGCCTGACTTGACATGTCAGGACCGCAGTCGTTAAGAAATCTCCAGAGAGGTCCCATTTGATGTCGGCAGCCGTAGGAAACTTTTCTTTGCAAGCGTCGACTTCCTCTCCTTTGATCAATTTAAAGAAATGATTGGCAACTTTCACTTGCAGAGGATGGATCACCTTCTTCTTCTTCTTTCCAATTTTCTGGTTTTGCCAACGAATGTACGGTTGCGGGTATTGTTTCCACTCCGGAGTGAACCATCCCAAGTAATAGTTATTCAAAGTAACGGTAAATCCCTTGGTTTTCAGTATGCCTTCAAGCGTGTTGATTAAGCTCCTGTAGTCGGCCCCTTGTGGTTTTTTGATCGGAAGCTTGCGTGCCGGAACGAGGATGTTTCGCTTGGTGATGTTAGATGTTTGGAGGACGCGTCGTTTTTCAGTCATGGTGATGATGATAATTTTTTTTGTTCTCGGGTCCAAAATTTTTTTTTTGTTTTTTGTGCCTGGCGTCGCGACGTGGTAAATTTTCCCCGACGAATCTGATTTGTACACTTTGTGTGGGACAGGTGAGCGAAAACAAAATATTCAAATTTTTTTCCCCTCGATTTGATATTCGAAGGTATTACATTTTTGTGTGGTTTCAGGGGAAGAAAAACGGTTGCTCAAGAAAAAAAAAATAGGTCACTATGAGCCAGTTTTTGAAAAAATTGTCCGGTTATATGAGGCAGGGAGTGGAAGAGGAGGAGGAGGAGGAGACGAATGTCGGAGAACCAACCCCAGAAGCAGACAGCCCGGAAACGCCATTGCCGCCTCGAACTGAGGCCGACATCGAAGCGGAGATCGAAGCACAACTGGATTACTTCAAATGTCGCATTCAGCCTACACCGGCTGGGTGTGCCACGAGAGCATGGGAAACCAGCCAATCGTCTCTGGCACTAGATCGATGGCTGGAAAAACACATGGGAGAAGGGCGGGAATTTTCTTCCGTCGAAAAAATTAGTGGAGAGGCGGTCCGGAAATGTATGGACAGTCAGCGGGATACTATTCGGCAGCGCTTGCTGGTAGAGGCTGGGCTGGCTTCCCCCCCTCCTCCTCCTGCTTCTTTGCCTAGTATACTTTCTGCGGCTGTTGTTTCTGGTGGCATCAGGGGAGTACAAGATGAAGATGAACAAATGCCACTGGCTGTGGAGGTGGTGGATGTAGATGCGGAGGAATCGTCGTCTGCTCCTCCTCCTCCGCCGCCTCGCCTGCCTATCAGTGAAGATTTCGAGTTGCATCCGGTGCCACGTGTTCCGCACGGCTGGAAAGTCCGTGCTGTGTATTGCATTAACATACCGGAGGGCGTCATGCGTTACAATGCTATTCATGGGGGGCACTTTGACACCGCGGCCAGGAGATCTCTAGCGCACAAAACCTTATTGTTCTTGGTGGGAAAAAGCATCGGGATGTCCAGTCAACGCAAGGTCCCACAAGCACCAGCACCTCGCAGCGGCGGCGGCGGCAGCGGCGGACAACGCTCTAGGTTAGGGCGCAACGAACCAGCGGATTCTGAAGCTACGGATGAAAGCGTGCGTGCGCAAGAACAAAGACGCCCGACCTTCTATCATCAGCAGGATTCGGACGATCAGATTCCCGAAGGCAATCATCGGTTCGATTTTCGTCCTGAGGGACCGGATGGTCCCTGCTATAGCCTTCTCAAGACGACTCAGGTCATTGAACATCTCATGACTGTCAACGGAGAGCACAGGGGATGGCGCATGTTCTTTTTCGTTCACGGTGACACGGTGGACTTGGCAAATAACATGTCCCGTGTCATGGCGAACAATCTCAAAATCCGTCAGAGACACCTGCAAAGTGCCAACCGGAAAACAAGCAAAACGAATCGGGCCAAAGAGAAGGCTATAGTTCTGAAGGCCAAGACGGACTCCATGTGTTACGAGAATCCCGTAAAGCCTCGGCAATTCTTGGACGATACCGTAGTGCCCTATCTTGGATACTACAATTTCCAAGAGGCCATGCGCCTGAAAAAAGCCTGTGAACAAGAGAGGTCCACGGATCGGATCGATGCGCCAGACAGTCCTCTGCACCCAAGGAATTTTCTGACTCTAGAGAGGGCCTTGGAATTTGCAAAAAACTTCGGAGTCCGAGATCGACAAACGGATCTTTCTAGATATCGGGTTCCTGCGTCTGAAGAGACAGAAAAAGAAATTGAACAAGCGATTCTGTGCACTGAAACAGAGATATGTATGCGTTGCGAGAAAGAGTGGAACAAGATGATGTTCAATCCAGATTTCCCTTGTGACGAAAATCAGCAAAGTGAAGAAGAGGCTGCAGAAGCGATCCTGGCTAGACAAGGCGACGAAGATGACGATGCGGATGATGACGCCAACGACGCCGATTACTATTCTACTTCCTCAGAAGATGATGATGATGATGATGATGAAGAAGACGAAGAAGACTCCACCACCACATCATCATCATCCTCGTCGTCTGATATGCAAATAGACGATGGGGTCGCCGTCCCTGAAGAAGCCGTGGCATCTGTCGCTCCTCCTCCACCGAGTCGAGTGTGCACCAAGTGTACCAGTGACACCAAGGTGTGCATCAAATGTCGAGAGAAGCTTCATCTTCGGTATTACGATGACGCCCGTGCGCCCATATGCATGGGATGTCGATGGATCTATGTGTTCCCAAAACCTCACTCCTGTTGGCGCATGCATATCGATGACGTTTCGCCTGATGGGCTAGAGAATTTTTCCTTGCCCCGGACAAAAATCCAAGACAATCCAGACGCGGGGACGTACGACCCTTTCGCGCCTGTAGATGACAATGGTGGTGGTTTTGTCGGAAACGGAATCATGGACAGTTGTACCGACGAGCACATCGACCAATGGTCGGAGTCCATGCGACAAGGGACGAACAATCTCTTGCGCCCCGGTCTCGACCCCCAGACAGCCGCCCTCGTCAGTCTGAGCGAGAAGATCGTGGAACGCAGCCGCCTTTTGCAGCTCAGGAGAGAGTTACTGCCCCGACGCATGCAAATAGAGGATAGATACGTGAGTAATCCGCAGAGATTCCAACAAGAGATGGGCAAATTCAAAGAAGAAGCCTGTCTGAAATTTTGGGAGAGAATTTTCCCATGCGAACCAGCTTCGGAATTCGCAGATGTTACTATCAAAGGCATGGCGTATCTGAAGAAGCACATGGAGGACTGCATCTGGCCTGAGCACAATCAAGTGTTTCCCAACTTGAGTATCTACGGAAATATGAGGTTGTTTTACCACGTGAACTTCACTCGGCATTTTCGACTCAAGGAAGGGTTGATGCCCCGAGCTCTTTGGAAGCTAATGTTGGCGCGGGACTCGGCGCTCGAATATGATTACGGACTCCATGTCAACATCTTGGAAGACGGAGAGGGATCCACTGGCAAGTCTTACAACATGGACTGCATGATAGAGCTCAGTTTTGAGGGCTCCATTCACAAGACGACGCATATCTCTCCACAGGCTTTCAACACGGATCAAGACTGGAATTACGTGTGTATTCTTATGCATGAATGTCCCCTTGGGTACCTTGGAATCGACCAGTATGGGCATCCAGTGGAAGGATGTGAATTTATCAAGGATCGCCTCACGAGCAATGTCTGTCTGTCCTTTCGTTGCAATTGGGAGGGTGGCAGTGCGAGCAGAGTTGCCACGTTCTCTCGATGCATGGGAAATATGATCCTGGCCACCAACGCCAACCCTCCTCCCACAGACACGCCTCTGATGCAACGGTTCCTTCGTGAGGTGGTAATTAAATACCCTGGAGGATCATATGATGTGGCGGACATCGCCGAACCCATGGGAGACGAAATGGACCAGCAAACCAAGGACCTCTTCGTGCACGAAAGTCGGATGCGACATGTCTTCATAATGCTCGTGGAACGAGCCATCGAGGCTGCGTTTTTCCACGACGTCAATACCAACTTGGCTGTCATGTACTTCAAGCCCATCTTTAAAAGGCTCCACGAAAAGTACAAAATCGCAGATACACCCATCCGGGTCCGACACATGCTGCTCAAGTTGTGCAGAATTGCCTGCATCAAACACGCTGTCTACTGGGAGTATTGCACAGAGACGAATCGATGGCGCTTCGAAAAAGATGGGAAAACGTTCCGAGAGTTCGATCCCCACTCTCTGATCAATCTTGAGCGAAAACTGGTGGTGACGGAAGAGATGATTGCAGACATTCTCAGCCTCTTTCAGGACAGTTTCATCCCCACCCTGACTCAGAAGTTTCTCGAACAGTGCAAAACTTTGTCCGGTCTTGGCTCTCCCAAGCCGATCAGTCAGCGGCTTTACAAACGCGTCAGTCTTGGCCATGGAAAGAGGGATATGGTCGACCTCAACTATGTGGAATTCGACGAAGGGACCTTGGCCAAATTTTACGACCGCATCTGGAACATGACCAAAGGAGCTCTTACGCCGGGCATCATCAGCGCCAAGTTGCTCGAACTGAAGAAACGCTTCATCGAAGTTGACAATCGCAATTACAAACAACCTCCGGCTCCATCTCAACCAGGAAGGCGTGGCGTGCCCCAACAACAACACCATCAAGCAGCAGCAGCAGCAGCACCAAAAAGACAATTGGGCCGCCAAAACCCAAATGAACAGATCCATGAGCCCAGGATCTCCATCCCTTGCGCTGAAGTCTTACAGAAGGGTGGATCCCGCCGAGCCCAAAGTGTTTGCATTGCAATTGAGGCCATGCTTGTGAAACTGGACGAAGCAGCTCTGTCTGAAACTCTTCAGTGGGCATTTTCTCATGCTTGGGCTAGGCCTCGAAGAATCATTACTTCGTTTGTGCATATCGGACCCGACAATTACTCCTACCCACACCTACTGGACACTATCGATGTGGAAATTGTTCCCAATCGCGTGGTATCGATCAGGAATCACTTGGCCATCACAAAGTTGGACGAGGCGTGCGTCTACAATCGAGTTCTTTCCGACACGCACCACACGAGAAATGCCGGCATGGCTTCTGATTTTATTACAATTTGGGGTGAGGACGCTGAAACTTCAACCTTCAGAATGCACTGGCGACGGATTGGCGCATTTTGGACGGGATGGGCGGACGAGCGCTTCCGCCCCCTGACTCCTGTGACTGTCTCTGATTTGCCCTGGGTATACATGGAGCGCCTTTGGAACTATCGAAACGGGAAAGAAAAGAAAACATACGACACACTGGAAATATTCAACACGTACCCAGACGAACTGAGGTTGTTGCACAAGGATCGAATACGGAGTGCTGAACATCATATGAGGGAGTTGGAGGCTGGAGAGAAGGGAATCACAAACCTCTCTTCCTGTCTGAGCGAGAAGAACAATCCGCAAGTTATTACCCACATGTACCGCAATTGGGGACTGACGCCCAAGGATCTCATTGACAGAACTACGAAAAGGAGGAAAGAAGCTGAGATCTTTTTTGACGAGACAGTGTACGATTCTATCGAATCCCTGCCCTCCAAGGAAATATGGAGTCGGGGGTTCGTAATGAGGCGCAAGGAGACCATCAACATAACCGAGCAAATTCAGCGCGGGTCCAAGGCGGACGAGGAAGACGATGACTTTAGCGATTTTTTGGATGCTTCGGAAGGATTCTCTGACGACGATCACGACGACGATGACGACATTCTAGATTTGCCTTTGTCCAGCAAGAGGGACAGACCTACTCCTGCCGCGGCGGTGAAAGGACCCGAAGCCAAGAAATCGCGAACATCTCATCGTCACTCATCATTCTCTTCATCAGTCTCTTCTAAAAAGCACAAGTCCGGGCTCACAAAATATCTCCAATGGAAGGACTACGACAAGAACAACAAAGGTGGCGGTGGCGGCGGAAAAAGAAGCAACAACAACGCTCTCTATGCTTTGATCCACAATGAAAACGATGGTGTTGACAGCGACACTCCACATCCCGGTCAGACACGTGGCCTCTCTGAAATCGCTAATGGAAAAGATGGTCTCTGGGAAGAGGACCAGCACCATCATCATCACAATAATCGAGCGAGAGGAAAAGAGCGACACACCCAAGAACGAGAACAGACACGGCGAAGTTCGCGCAAGAAAGCTCTCAAGCAGAGGAAGCAACGTCGAAAATTGGCCGTAAAGAAAAAACGACTGAGCAAAAAATTTGCAAAGAAGACCGATTACAGCAGTTACCGCCGCAGTCAGTCTCAACGACGGATGGGCAGTACGTTTGGTCCCCGTGGCACTAGTGATTCGATCGTTTTTGTCGGAGGTCACCCTTCATTTTAATGATGATGATGATGATGATGATCAACATCTATTTTTTTTCTTTTTTGCTCTTTGAGTATTTTAAATCGAGCAACCGTGACCGAAAATAAAAAAAAACTTTCGAAAGGATGAGCAATAAAGCAGAGTTCAGCAACATGGCAGCCCACTGGGACAACGGGGCTCTGACAGAAGCGGTCAATGGCTTTTTAAGCGATTCGAGAAACGTCATCAGCACCGAAGAAGCACAAGTGGAAGAATTGGTGCGCAGTGACAACGATCGGACAATACGCTTTTACATTGATGTGGAACACCCCAATAACCACCGGTATGCAAGAGAGGTGGCCAAGAAACTACCGGGCTTTCGGTTTCAGCATGGGAAAGTGAGAATTCAAGACGGCAGCACTGGATTTGCGGAGCTGAAATTTCGGACATGGCTGGAGTTCACGCCTTCCTTGACCCCCATCGTGCCGTTGTGGCAGTTGATTTTGTTCCTTTTGTGTATTTGTCTCTTTGCTTGGTCATTCTATTCACTGTGGAACCACTGGCACAATTACGACCAGCCATGGAAGAATCTCGTCCCCCGCCTCCTGGAGGACTTCTCGGGTGGACTTTTCGCCTGAAGAACTGGTGGTATAATCAAGGAGGAGGAGGAGGGGATGACGACAGCGCTGTTTCTGTGATTCGAAAAATAAATCCACCTCCGCCGCCACCCCCTGAAAAAACTCCTCGAGAAAGTCGTGTGTCGTTGGTGTTGTCCCCTGAAATGGAGCGAAACATCCGGAAGATTGACCTCTCTCCCTTGTCCTGGATCGAGCCAGCAGACTTGCGGAAAACGACGATCGATGTGGTCAAACAGGTGGCTGCCCTTAAATACAAAACCTGTGGTCTTCCAACAACCGTGCGATCCAAAGAAGACATCAGGGATATTTTGGTCAGTCTTGGATGGGCCGTGCCGACGGACTTGAGCAAGGACGAAATCGAAAAGATAGAGAGCGTGACTCCTGGCGAGTCTTGTTCTGGAAAAATATACGATGCAAGTGTCTTCCCTGGAAAGAGTCGGGACCACTCCTTTATCTGTGTACGAATTCGCCGGGATGTCGTCCAAGCAGACTGTGAAAACACACCTTTGCACATTGTGGAGACGAGGGAACCTGACAACAACAACAACAAAAGAAAACGCCAAGACTCTCCCACGACCCAAACCAAGGACAAGAAAACGGCGGTGGTGGTGGTGCAGCGCCTGTCCAAAAAACCACGAACGGGTGCCGGGGGAGCAAAGTAGAATACCAAACAACAACAACAACAATTACATAAATCTTTTTCTCTTTTTTTTCGTTTTCACAACGCTTTCAGAAAACGGGAAAAACAAAAAAAAACTCCTGACCAGACGACGACGACGATGAGTTATCCGAACATGGAATTGTTCTTGGTGGGGATTCTTGGCTCGATGAGTTTGGTGGTGTGGGCAACGATGCTGCTTGCAACGTACACTGGCTTACGGGTGTCTCGGGGGGCTATTTGGAATCCAAAATTGTATGTGGCATCAAAACACAGCGTCAGTGCATATAGTCGTATGAGCCCGAACCAAAGTCACACCTTTGGGGATATTAATGATGGAGATGACGATAGAAGGGGTGGTGGGAAAAGTTCTGACGACGACGACGACGACGACGACGATTCATCTGATGATGATGGTGATGTTTGGAGTTCATGAATTTTTATTATTACTATTATTATTATTATTATTAGTCTGAAGACACATGTGGAAAATACAAGCGTTTTATCTCTCTCTCTATCTCTTTCTCACGTCTTGGTTGCTGAGGGAGATCCATTGGTAGCATGGTTCAGTTGAGTCAACCTGTTGATGACATCTTGTTGTCCATTCATCTTGAATTGCAGAAACGAATAGAACGCGTGCATTTCTTGTATGGTGGGGAAAGTCGGATCCAACTGTCGGATGATCGCTTGATTAAACCCCGGTTCTCCACGTGTAGGCCTTTCCGGGGGGATATGCCCCCCCAAGAAAGTGCGCGCTTGAAACAACTTGCGCCGGCAGTTCAATACATACTGAACAAACGGAACAGGGAGCACAGAGGGAGGGACTTTCCTGTTAGCGTTGGAAAACTTCCCAAGGAGCTTTGCAGGAACATGTCGCTGGATGATCCAAAGGATGGTGAGTTCGTAGGCTGAGACCAGGCGATAAGTAGCCACTTCGCAAACCACATAAATGCGATCAAAAAACTGTTTCATCGTCTGTACTGGTATAACCCCGTTGTTTTTGGCTTTGATGGCTTGTACACCGCGCTCAAGCTGCGTAAGACCTGCGTTCAATTGCGTCAATATGAAGTCTCGTATAGTCATTTGGTGCTGGATCGCACGCTGGACCATGATCTTTTCCAAGTCGTCATCTGAAAGTTTCTTATTGCGTTTGACAGTCGGATTCCTTCCGAACCCCAAGTCAAACCAGTCAGGGAAGCGAAGTTTGCGCAGTCTCTCTCTTATTTCCACCCTTTTCTCTTCTTGCTCTAAGGTCCACAACGGCTGTCCTCCTGATCGAAGTTTTGCAGCGCTTTTTTCTCTATCCTCGCTGATGAAAAGCCTGTCGACAGACTGATTGATGACTTTGGCTCCAACGTCCATGCCACCGACGAGGACGCGAAGAGCGCATATATAACAGCTAATGATATCGAAAGAATCAGCTACGACAGGCCAGTGCTTGTCGACCAACCAAGCGATGAATTGAGGTGTAGCAATGGGTATGTTAATAAGAGGCAGCGGAGTGATGATGTTGAGAAGGTCGCCTTTCCATGTTTTCATTCGCAAGTCAAAGTCAAGGCCAGCGATAGGAATACGTGTCAGTCCTTTTGGCAATCCCCTGTGTTCGTTATTTCGGAACGCAAAGCAACCATCCGGCGTGATTTTGTCCGCTTTCACCCACGTAATAATGCCTCGTTGCTGTCCAAGTTTTTTATGATCCTCAGGATTTTTGGGGTCAGGAAATCGAAGCTCCCCGTTGGGTTCGTCTCTGATCCCGACCTTTTGCAGAAGCTGGAGTCGAGCACGTTTAGCAATCTCAAGTTTCATTTCTCCAGACATTCCGGGGGCCGTTGTCCTTGCTCGAATCGCCTCGGACACCCGCTCACTTGCCATGCGAACATATTTTCCATCTTTGCGCTTGATCATTGGACACTGCGCTCTCCTGGCATCAGAGAGTGACATGTCATGGAACGTTCTCTGGTCCGTGGTTTTGCGCTTGCCTTTGGCGTCCTCCGCCGCCGCCGCCGCCGCACTAGGAAGCCGGAGAGAGGCCATGTCTTGGATGCTTAATTCAACAACTTGCGTCTGTCCATCTGGCCGAGTCACCCGCATCGCCCCCCCTCCATTGGCCATTCTCGACACGTCCACCTGAGGCATGGGCCGCGGAGTGTCTGGTTGCACAAAATCCTCGAGATCGGGCATGGCTTCATCGTCGTGGTCCTCGTGTTGCATGATAATAATTTTGTTTTTATTTGTGGTGGTGGTGAAATTGAGGGAGGTTTAAGACACCCACACGCACACACACAGAAAATAGAACCACTTTTCAATACAAAGCGAGGATGGGGACAAAAAAACCCCTATGTATTTTTTTTCTATTCTCTTCGACTGTGCTTGGCGTCTGAATTGTCAGATGCCAGAGAATTCCCCCCCTTCTCCTTGACCAAATACAACTTATGCATGCTTTTGCGGCTCTTGTGATAAGGGCGTGACACGACCGTGGTCACTCTTACAGTTCCTCCGTGCCTGGGAATATTTTTGAGTTCTATTACCACCACTTTGGCGGTGTTCGTTTGTTTGGTGGCAAATTCTGGCGATTCTTGTAGGATTTTTTCCACGGGCACCACCGTGGCGCCTGGTGGTTCTGCGTCGGACGCGGCACGGGCCAGTTTGAATTCTTTCTTGACGATGAATTCTGTCTTGACGAACTGTTCTTCGGTTGTCAGGTTGCGATAGAGCGTAAGGTCGATGTTTGTGTTCTTTCGGTTGATAATGATGATTTGAGACGTGGTGTAGATGGTTTCCACTCTGCGAATCTCCGTTCGTGATGAAGAAGTGTTGTTTTGTATTTCCACCATGGTGTCTTCACCCAGGTGGAAGAACCTGGGCTTTCCCTTGGCCAGCGCTTGCCGAATACGAGTCCATCCAACTCGCATGTTGTTGAGAATGAATGTGGCTGTCGATGGGGGAACGTTCATCTCTTCGGCCTTAATCCCTCCATAGATCGAAGGTTGTTGAGAATACATGTCTCCTATGTCATAGCGCAGAGACCAAGCTACTTTCACGGACGTTTTCATCACCCTCACATAGTTCGTGCCCATGGGAACCCGGACTCCACGGTACTCAAAGACATCGATGGGTCCAACCGCCGTTAGAACTTGCGGTGACAGACGAGATTCTCTGGACGATGATGCCGCCATAGAATACTTGGCCACACTTTCCATCTCCATGCCCCTCCTCATCATGCGGGGTCCAACCCTTGCCATCGATAGCCGTAGTTTTGCGTTGTGAAACTCCGTGGCTGTGCTGTTTTGGGTGCGAAGGAGCAGAGATAAATTTCCACCGTACGTCAAATTTTTGGAAGAACGGCTCTTGGTTAGTTCCACGACGGCTTCAGGCGAGAATTCTAACCCTCGGGTAAAGTAGCTCAGTCTTACATCTCCTTCGCCTCCTTCCAGAACGAGTTGAATGCGGTGATCGACGTGGGCATTGGGAAATACAAAGGTATTTCTGGGGGTGTCGGAAATGTGAACCACGCTCCCTTTTTTCGTTCGGAGAGTCGTTCCACTGGGCATGCTGTTGGGCATGACCTTTCCCCAGATAATGTCAGGATTGCTCTCAATCTCTGGACTCGTCCGCAGACTTTTGGACTCATCTCCCCCGTCATCGTCAGCATCAGCATCATGATCATCGTCGTCGTCGTCGGAATTCGAGAAATGTGGGAGAGCTAATGTCCCGAGATGACTGCTTGTTGAACTGGCCGTTGCCAACACACCAATGTCGCCATCCGATACGGTCCTGGCAATCTCTTCCACAGACATATGATCCAGTCTTGTCGGGGGTGTGAATGAAACGATCTCCCTGGAGCCGGTAAGCACGATGGTGTCAATGTGCGCCTTGGTGCTCACGCCGTCCAGAAAAGCTACCGATTTTTCGGGAGGGATGTCAGAGTAGCGAGAATTCACCATGACCTCTCCATCTTGGTAGACATAAATTTCGCAGCCACTAGGCCAAAACGTATTTTCTCTGTCCTCAAATGGGCCGATGGTAATGGATCGCTTTATCGCCCCCGCAGCTGCTGAATATCGCAGTTGGGAAATTCCCCCCGCAGAGGACGATGTTCCTGACACTGCTTTCCGCCGTGTGCTTAGAGAGGGCGCAGAAGAAGACGAAGAATTCACCCACTGTCTGGCTTCTTCATCTTTGAAGCGAAGTTGTTTTTGTTTTCCTCTCCGCTCCTTGTGTTCTTCGTCTTCTTCTTCTTCTTCCTCCATGTCCTCATCATAGCTCTGACCGGAATTCATAAGAGAGAGAGAGAGAGAGAAAAAAATATATTTTTCTTTTTATTTTTCTCCTCTTTGTATTAATTCGTGAGGTGGGGTGTATAATACACGGGGTCGAAATAGAAAAAGGGGTTGTTTTTGGGCGGGTTGTTGTTGTTGTCATTCATTCTGAGACTGACTTCTTTCATCTGCGAGTCCTTCTCGGTCTAGTTCAGCATCAGCCCACGCCACAAGAAGTTCTTCTGGAAGATTGCCAAAGGGCTCCTCATCGAGCAATTCACGGGTCTCTGCGAGGACACTTGGATCGTCGGTGCCAGCCTGGAGCAAAAACTCGTCAGCTTGTTGATCAAAAAACATCGGTGTGAGAGGCTCACTAGCAAACTCGAGGGACTGTGGGAACTCCTGTGGCAAGGAAGGACGTGGCGAAGCCTTCTCCACCTGCCCAACAATGCTTGCCAAAGAAGCCGGAGGAGTCTTTGGGGGTACTTCTTCTTCTTCTGATCGTCCACGAGCAACCACCCCTTCCGCCATCAGTTCCACCACAACACTTCGGACACGATTTCTCATGTTTTGAATGCCAATGTAGCCAGCTTTCAGCCATGTCATTCGTGCTTCAATGGCAAAGGCATCCATAATGTTGTTCAATCTGGGCACCATCTTGTAGCGTTGTGATTCTTGTCCATCCTCTATGATCACCAAATCTTTTACGGGCAGTTTTTCGTGGGTATCTTTTGGGTCCGGCGTCGGGATTGTCTGAGCCATCAGCAAATCTTGCATCTGGGGAAACTTGCGGATAATTTTCCGATCTGTCTCGATTTTCTCTTCCTC
>SDBS01003175.1_pt1 | contig 16096 bp, 13 predicted proteins | sample 2277091 | NCBI WGS metagenome assembly SDBS01 (sample SAMN10404972, study PRJNA504765) | marine sediment metagenome | isolation source: marine sediment core GS10_PC15, 163 cmbsf | place: Arctic Ocean: Southern Knipovich Ridge | collected 2010 | reverse complement strand
CGGTCAGGTTGATGAGAATCTGCCTGAGCCTGCCCGGGTCACCCTTGACGAACGACGGAACGGAGGGTTCAACCATGCTTATGAATTCGACACCTTTCTGCTGAGCCCTGAACGCCAGCTGATCGACGAATTCGTCGAGCATTACACGCAGGTCGAAATCGATGACCTCGAGTTCCAGCTTGCCTGCCTCGATCTTCGAGAAGTCGAGGATATCGTTCACAATGGCCAGGAGAGCCTCGCCGCTGGTGTGGATGGTCTCCGCGAATTCCCGCTGTTCGGGGGAGAGGGGGGTGTCGATCAGCAGTCCGGTCATGCCGATCACCCCGTTCAGGGGGGTACGGATCTCGTGGCTCATATTCGCGAGGAATTCGCTCTTGGCCTGGCTGGCTTTTTTCGCCTCGAGTGCGGTCTTCTCCGCCAGGTTGAGAGCCTCTTCGAGCTTGAGGTTGACACTTTCCGTCTCCTCTTTGGCGGAGCGGAGGCTCTCGAGGGTCCTGTTCCGCTCGTCCTCGAGTCTCAGGTTGTGCAGAGAGTAGGCAACGTCATCCGCTACTTCCTGGAAGAGTGCCTGTTCCTCGGGGCTCTCGACCAGCTGGAGAGGGGTCCCGACGGATATAATGCCGAATATCTGACCGGCGCTCTCGAGGTGTGTCGTGAGCGTCCTGTTCTCCCTGTCCTGTCCCAGCAGCGGGCACCCGTGACACGAAGAGTCGGGGTCCGACACGATCACAACTGCGCTCGAAGATGCGGCCCTCCGTTCGCATTCGATGGTCTCTCCGCGCTCGAGGATAGTCTTCAGCTCGTCGAAGGACTCGCCCACGCCTGCTTCCGCGAACATGCTGTAGGTTCCCGATTCGCTGCGCAGCGCGATCCAGACGGACTTGTAGCCACGGTTCTCGATGAGGGTGTCGCAGATTCCTCTTATCATCAGGTCCGGGTTGCGGACTTTGGTTATGAGCTGGTTCACCTTTCGGATGGCGACAAGGACGTTGTTGAGGTGTCTCGCCCTGTCCTCGGCGTTCCTCCTGTCACTGATATCAATCAGCGCGCAGATCGCGCCTTCGAACTCACCGCCGGAGCTGAAACTGGGGGTGACGAGTGCCAGGATGAATTTCCGTTTCCCCCTGGCGGTGATCATCCAGAGCTCGTACGAGGAGGCTATTCCACTCCTACGCAGCTCGGTCTGCTCCGAGACCTTCTCCTCCTCCTCGGGGCTTATGTAGTCGTGAAGGCTCTTGCCGATAAGAAACTCGGTCGAGTAGACCTCGAAGAGCTCGGTCAGGGCCTTGTTGGCCCAGATCATGATGTCGTTGCAATCGAGGACTGCGATCCCTTCATGGAGGGAGTTCAGTATCATCTCGTAGCGGCTGCTCAGCTCGGTGAGACGCTCCAGCTCTACCTTCTCCGCAACCGTCGGACTCGCCTTCCTGCCCTTCAGCCTCACGAGATGGACCAGCCTCTCAAGCCGGGATTACCGGATCACCGTGAAGGTGAGAACCGGTGTGCCGTCGACAAGCAGGATGTGTAGACCCGAGTGCGATCCCGGAAGGTTCATAGAGATGCTCTCTCCCGACGAGACGGACGAGCAGACCAGCCTTCCAGTTGCATCGAAAACCGATATGGACTGCCCATTCGATATCCCCGATACCGATACCGTTCCCGGAGAGGGATTGGGTGAGAGAACGGGTCCCGCTGCGGTCTCGGTATCCTCGATGCCGGAATACCAGTCCCTGTAGATAGCACCCCACGGGCAGTGAGGTAGACATTCTGCACAGGCGGTGCACAGCTCGGGATCTATCCATGCATCGGGTCCGAGCATGAGAATAGCATTCTCGGGACACCAGGGAATGCAGTTCATGCAGCCGGTGCAAAGCACCGGATCGACCTGGAAGACCCAGTAGAGCGAGAAAGCCGCGGTAGCGGTCAGGAGTAGAAGTGCTCCGGTGATGAATTTTCGTCGCAGCACATGCCCCCTTCGTCAATACAGGTAGGGTGTTTTCCGTAACTGTGGAAAGATAATCCCGTCATCTGCCGGTCGCCAGCCGCTTTCTCTGGATTTCCCATGCGAGCACCGCCGTAACGCTCGATACGTTCATGCAGTGCCTTTCCCCGGATTGCGGCAGGAAGACGTGCCAGTCGGCCCTGGATATCACCGCTTCCGATACCCCCAGGGCTTCATTTCCGAGGACAAAGGCCGAGGAGAGGGGAAAGGAAGCCTTGTCGAGAGGTATGGACCCTGGAGCCTCGTTCTCGAGCACGACGATCTGCCGTCCTGTTCCAGCTGCCCATTCGACTGCCTCCAGCGGATCCCGGAAGTAACGCCACGGGACGAGCGCCTGAGTACCCCTGGCGGCTCTCGCGAGCTTCCTGTTGCCAGGACGGGCGCAGGTTCCGGTGAGGAAGACGGCAGCCGGATGGATGGCTTCGGCGCTCCTGAAGACCGAGCCGACGTTGAACGCACTCCTGAAATTGTCGAGGATAAAAATGGGCATTCCACTTGAAGAATGAATCGAGGGCAGGTACAATGATTCCATGAGACTCCGGCGATCCATCATTCTCTCCCTGTTCGTATTCCTCGCGGTACACTATGCCCTTCCAGTGAGGATAAATCCTGTCTGGGCGATGTCCGCAGCGTTCGCAGCCCTGTCAACAGGATTATTCAGCAGGGGAAGGGGCATGGCCAGCCTTCTCTTCCTCCTGGCATCGGCTGCGGCTGGTGCCGCTCTCCCTTCAGCCGGCAGGGCGGGGACTGACGGTGCTTCGGGCGGCGGTATATGGGTCGGGCGCGTAACTGCCTGCAATGGCGACGGAGCGATGATAGAGACGGTAGACGGAGACTTCTGGGCAGGTTCCCGTGAGCTCGCAGCACAGGTATCCAGGGGAGATTCCGTCAGGATTCTCGGTTCAGTTTCGGGCGGTTTCCTCCGCGCCTGCTCGTGGACCGTATCCAGAGCATCATCTCCCTTCCGCGACCTGAGACAGGCCCTCTGCGAAATGTGGGACCAGAAAATTGAGTCGAGACATACTTCGGCACTCGTAAAAGCTCTCCTGGTCGGTGAACGTTCCGATATACCTCGCGACACAAGGCTTCTCTTCCGTAAAACTGGAACATCGCACCTGCTTGCGGTCTCGGGGCTTCACGTGGGTCTGGCCGGGAGCGCAGTCATCCTCCTGCTCGGAGGAATGAGCCGCATCCGGTGGCAGACCGCCGCGGTTGTCCTTCCGGTTCTCCTGCTCTACACGCTGCTCACAGGTGCCAGGCCATCGACTGTCAGGGCGGCGCTGATGGCGGGAGCGGTCATCCTTCTCGGGATGCGATACGGGTTCAGAACCTGCTATCTGAGTGTCTGGTGTGCAGCGGTGGTGACAGTTGCCCTGATAGTCCCCGGCTCTCTCTATGACAGGGGAGCCCAGCTCTCGTTTGCAGCGGTGCTGGCACTGATCTTTCTCGCCGAAAGGCATAGAGGGGCAGCGGGTTTCCTCCTCACTCCCCTTCATGCCGGGCTCGTCGTCACCCTTGCTCTCGCGCCGCTCGTTTCGGAAACCTACGGTGGTATCTCCCCTCAGGCTCCGCTGGCCACCCTGCTTTCGCTTCCCTTCATGCTTCTGACAATGGTACTTGGCGGGGGGGCTCTACTCCCTGTAATCTCCAGAGGTTCATCGATAATCCTCGAATGGTGCGTATGGGCCTGGACAGGATTCCTCGGTTATCTCCGGCTCCCCCTGATAAATCCGAAGGGACCGCTGTGGATGGCGATCTGGATCACTGCAATCTCGGTCCTTGCGCTCTACCGCTGGAGGAGAGGGTTCGCTAAACGGTTCAGGTAGAGTCCTGCGGTAGCGGGGGAGTGCCTCAGTCGTCGAGTATGAACCTGATAATGACACCGCCGCCGTTGTCGAGCGCGTCCTCCAGCCTGTCGAGACCTACGGCCTCGATCTCTGCGCCCAGCGGGAGTTCGAGAAGGAGCGTGTCACCGGGAAAGAGCACCCAGGCATCCCTGAAACCACCCGGGTATCTCGCTATCAGAACCATCAGCCCGTCGTACCCCCTGAGAGCGTCGGCCTCCACTCTGGCCACGTACCTGCCGGGAGGAAGGGAGAGGTCCCTCGAACGTTCCAGGATGGCGAGATGGTAGGCTGCCGCAACCGTGAGCATTGGCGTCAGCTCGGGAATCACAGGCAGGAAGGTGATAGAGTCGCTGGATGTGGGTGATGTTACGGCAACGGTCACTGAATCCTCGAATCCGGGGTCGGCCAGCCATGTGACGTTCCTGCCCCAAGCACTCGATTCGCCTGTCTCCACGAATCTCCCGGAGGTGCATGTCCACCTGGCCTCGTTTCCATCGGTCATGATGGTGGAGAGGTAGGTCGTCCCCGTTCCCGAAGCGTCTATCGATGCTATTATCTGCTGTGGCTCGTTCATCTGACCCAGGCTCTGCGTGACAATCCATATCCCGAGCACGACCAGCGGGAGAATGAACGGTATGAAGAGGCTGAGGGTAGAGAACCGCCTGCGAAATCGTCTTCTCATGGTGCCCGAATATGGCGAAATCGGGCACCATCACAAAGGTGTGGCAACCACTCACTGGCTGTATATTCACACCTGACGCACCATCGAAGGGACCAGGCAATGAATACCGATGTGGTGGATATCCTGCTCCAGCTCCTGGGTACGAAGAGTGTTGCGGGCAACACCGATCTCGCAATGAAGCTCGTCGAGGAACATCTCTCGGGGCTCGGTCTGCCTGTGACGAAGACGAACAAGGGCTCCCTGATCGCAACGATCCGGGGTGAGAAGGATGAAGCCCTGATGGTCGCAGCCCATCTCGATACGCTCGGAGCCATGGTCAGCTCACTGGCAGACAACGGGACTCTCCTGTTCAGGATGGTCGGCGGCTATACGATGAACAGCATCGAGGGTGAGTACTGCAGCGTAGAGACCTACGACAACAGGTACTACACCGGGACTATCCTCTTCAGCGAGACCTCCGTGCATGCACACGGAAGGGAGAAGGCTTCCGGTGAGCGGAAGCTCGAGCGGATGTTCATTCGTCTCGACGAAGACGTCTCTACGGCTGATGATTCTCGAAAACTGGGAATCTCGGTGGGGAATTTTATTCATTTCGACCCGCGTCCGGTCAGCACCCTGTCCGGTTTCGTGAAGTCTCGCCATCTGGATGACAAAGCCGGTGTGGCCGTATTGATGTGCCTTGCAGCCAGACTCAAGGACACGCCGCCTTCGAGAACCGTTTACCTGCATTTTACTGTCCACGAGGAGGTTGGACACGGAGGAGCCGGGTTTCATCCCCCCGATGTCACCGAAATGATAGCCATCGATATGGGTATTGCGGGCAGCGGGAGGGAATCCTCCGAAAAGAAGGTGACTATCTGTGCCGCCGACAGCCTGGGACCCTGCAACTACGAGATGACCAGGACACTCGTCAGGCTCGCGGAAGAGCACTCGATTCCCTACGTGATCGACACCTATCCCTACTACACTTCGGATACTGCATCCGCTCTGCGATCGGGACTTGATGCGAGACATGCCCTGATCGGACCGGGCGTGGATTCCTCGCACGCAATGGAAAGGACGCACAGGGAGGGTATCGAGGCAACTCTGAACCTCGTCACGGTCTACTGCTGCGACTGACACTCCAGGATGTAATCCACCGCACTGTCAAGGTCTTCTGCGATGGCCGACGGCATCGCTGTATTTTCGTGACGCATGATCTCGAGTTGGTCGGCTCCCCGCCCGGTAAGGACAAGAATCGTCTCGAGGCCGGCATTACATCCGAGCTCCATATCGGAAGCGGCATCTCCGATCATCCATCCGCCCTCGGGCAGGTTCAGGTCGCGCCTGGCAGCTTCGATCATCCCGACAGCCGGTTTGCGGCATGTACAGCCGTCTTCAGGGTTATGCGGGCAGTAGTAGATCCCGGAGATGACTGCGCCCGCTTCTTCTGCCTTCCGGATGAGAGCGGTGTGGATCGCTTCGACCTTCTCCACGGTGGTAAAACCACGCGAAACGGCGGACTGGTTCGTGACGACAATGAGAGGATGACCCGCAGCAGAGAGTGAAGCAAGGGCGCTGAAAGCTCCGGGAAAGGGCACCCACTGGTCCAGTGACCGAATGTAATCGACAGAGTTCCTGTTGATGACGCCATCCCTGTCGAGGAACACCGGAAGTGAAGGCATGTCAGCTCCCGGACCTCTTCCTGTGATACTCGACGAGGCTCTCGAGCCCCTCTTCGAACGAAATGGACGGGGTCCAGCCGAGTACGGAGGCAGCCTTACCGGACGCGAGAGCTATCTTCTCTATCTCCTCGGGAAGATGCGGGCCGAAGATCGGTTCAAGATCTGTTCCGACTCTCTCCCGTATCAGCCGGTCCAGTTCGAGCACGGATCGGCCCACTCCCCAGCCGACGTTGAACACCTGCCCAGATAATCCCGACTTCTCCATGTCCATGGCAAGGAAGTTGGCTCTGGCTATATCCAGGACGTGTACGTAGTCGCGAAGCTGGCTCCCGTCTCCGTTTATCCGGGGTTGCTTCCGCATGAGGTAAGCAAGGGTGAAGATTGCAGTCACCCCGGCTTCCCCGTAAGGATTCTGTCTCGGACCGTAGACATTCGGATAACGGAGGACGACGTAGTCGAGACCATAGAGGTGTCTGTAGAGGAAGAGGTAGTGCTCGACAGTATGCTTGCTGACACCGTAATGGCAGATCGGATTGACGCTATGTGACTCATCTACTGGTATTGCATCGGGCTCACCGTATACGGCTCCGCCCGTCGATGCATAGACTACCCTCTGCACTCCTCCGTCGGACGCGGCTTCCAGGATGTTGAGAGTGCCGCATATATTGACATCGGCATCGAAGAGGGGCTCCCTTACCGATCTGCGCACATCCATCTGGGCCGCATGGTGGCATATAACGTCGAACCCGCCGTGCCGGATGAGCTCCGACGCCTCTTCACTCCTGATATCGAGTTCGTGAAAGTCGATCCCGTGGCTGACATTCTCCAGAAATCCCGTAGAGAGGTCATCGATGACGTGAACCTCGACACCTCTTTCAGTCAGGTAGTCAGCAACATTCGATCCAATGAAACCCGCTCCGCCGGTGACGAGAACCCTCATGTATTCCTCCATATCGCTGTCAGAACCGGTCATGAACCTTACCTTCCCGTCAGACGTGGTCAAGAGTCGAGTGTGGACGAACGGTTCAAATAGGACAATCGTTCAGGCAATGAGGAGGTGGCCGATGAGGGTTCTGTTGCTTTGCGGTGGTCGTTCTGCCGAGCGTGAGATCTCTCTCGAGTCAGCCGCTTGTGTGCGTTCGGTGCTCGAGAATGGAAGTACTCCACATACCGTCATCATGGTAGACATCGGTTCCTCCGGGAGCTGGACCACGGAAGGCATTCCGATCTCCATCGAGACCTGCCCGGATAGGTGGAAGCTCCTCATGGGAAGCAGTGAGACCGGATTCGATATTGTCTTCCCGGTTCTCCACGGCCCCTACGGCGAAGACGGAACCATCCAGGGGTTCTGTGCCACAGCAGGCTGGCCCTGTGCAGGAGCGGACTTGCTGGGTTCTGCGATTGCGATGAACAAGGATACCTGCAAGAGGCTGCTTGCAGGGGTAGGTATACGAGTAGTACCGTGGCTGGAATTCACTTCCCCCGCTGTGGGAATGGCGGAAACCACGGCGGAGAAGATAGGTTTCCCCTGCTTTGTCAAACCTGCACGGCTTGGATCCAGCATTGGAATATCGAGGGTTGCCTCCCCCGAAGACCTCTCTGAAGCGGCAGAGCTTGCTTTCAGATACGACTCTCTGATTATTGTCGAAAAGGAAATTGGCGATGCAAGGGAGATAGAAGTGAGCGTGCTCGGGGATTCCGGGGGTATAGAGGTCTCCGTCCCTGGAGAAATCGAACCTGGGAAGGAATGGTACGATTACGAGGCGAAGTACGACTGTGCCGGGTCGAAGTTACTGATACCCGCTCCTTTGGATGAAAGCTCCGCACTCGAGGTCAGACTCACGGCAGAGAAAGCCTTCCGGATTATTGGTGGAAGAGGCTTCGCGAGGGTAGATTTCCTGATCTCGGAGGATGGGGAGGTATTTTTCAACGAACTCAACACAATTCCCGGATTCACCGGCATAAGCATGTTCCCCAGGCTCTGGGAAGCGTCGGGAATCTCTCTGGATGAGGTGCTCGAACGGATAATGGCGGAAGCGCTCGACCGAGCTCCCTTCGGGCTCACCGGGGGAATCCGGTCATGAGGTTCCGTGTAGACCTCCGTAGCGACACTGTCAGTTCGCCCAATAACAGTATGAGACAGGCTATGGCGCATGCCGATGTCGGTGATGACGTCTTCGGGGAGGATCCCACCGTAAACGCTCTGGAATCACGCACGGCCAGGCTACTGGGATTCCCCTCGGCTCTCTTCATGCCAAGCGGCACAATGTCGAACGGCGTCGCCATCAGAACGCTTGCCAGACCGGGTGACGAGGTCATCTGCGGGAGCAGGACCCATACCTACCTCTACGAGGGTGCCCAGTTCGCACTCAGCGGGGGCATCCAGATGCACAGGATCGATGAGGAGCCCAGCGGGATCCTGCCCCCCGAAGAGGTGGGCATAGCTCTCTCCCGGAAGGGTGATCTGCACTTCGCAAGCAGGACGCTGCTCTCCCTCGAAAACACACACAATGTCCTGGGAGGAAGGATTCTCCCCCAGAAGACGGTAAGCGAGCTCATCTCGATCGCTGCGGGTCACGGCGCAAGGCTCTACCTTGACGGAGCTAGACTCTGGCACGCATCTGTCGCCGAAGGAAGGCCTCTCCGTGAACTGACGAACGGTTTCGATATGGTATCCGTCTGCTTCTCCAAGGCAATGGGATGTCCGGTCGGATCCGTGCTCGCGGGACCGCACGACCTGATCGACAGGGCAAGATGGCTCCGGAAACGGGTGGGTGGTGGAATGAGGCAGGCAGGTGTACTGGCTGCGGCCTGTATCTATGCGCTGGATCACAACCTGGAGAAATTGTCACTGACCCACCGCTGGGCGGTCAGACTTGCGAGGGCTGCCAGGCTCTCCCAGGTTCTGACGGTGGATCAGGACCAGGTAGAGACGAACATCATTATTCTGGGCACCCCGGAGCAGACCGCTCAGTCTACGATCTCCGCGCTGGATGCAATGGGTATCGGCGCACTCGCGGTCGAGCCTTCGAAGATCAGGCTGGTCACACACCTGTCCCTCTCCGAGAAGGACGTACAGTACGCTGCCGACGCGCTGGCAGTGTTTGGAGGATGACGTATGAGACTGGGAGTCGCCGGAACGGGACACCTGGGTTTCCATCATGCAAGGATAGGCAGGGAACTCGCCGATTCGGTGCATGTCTTCGACACGGACCGGGACCGGATGGACAAAGTAGCATCAGAGCTGGGAGTAGAGGCCATGCCTTCTCTCGAGGCCCTCGTAGAAGGCGTTGACGCCATCATTGTCGCATGCACGACGTTAGCTCATCACGAAGTGGTGATCAGAGCACTCGAAGAAGGCAGGCATGTGCTCGTCGAAAAGCCCCTTGCTTCTACGGCAGACGAGGGAAGGGACATGGTGCGCCTGGCCGAGGAGAAAGGGCTCGTCCTGGCTGTCGGGCACGTGGAGAGGTTCAACCCTGCCATCACGGCTGCGGCGGACCTCATCGATGGTCCTCTCTTCGTCGAGGGGCACAGAATGGCGCCGTTCAAGCCGAGGGGAACGGACGTCTCCGTCGTGATGGACCTGATGATTCACGACATCGACCTCGTCCTCTCCTTTGTCAGGTCTCCTGTAAAAGAAATTCATGCATCTGGTATCCCTGTTCTCAGCAACAAGATAGATATTGCCAGCGCAAGGCTCCAGTTCGAGAACGGTACGGTCGTCAACATGACCGCGAGCAGGATCTCAGCCGTTCCGGTGAGGAAGCTGCGCTTCTTCCAGCCCGGGATGTACGTATCGGTCGACTTCGCGGGTAGAAGCGTGAGCGCATTCCGTCTCGAAGGTGAATCCATCCTGCCTATTTCCGTGCAGGTGGTCCCGGCGGATGCCCTGACCGCGGAGATAAGCGATTTTCTGAGTGCCTGCACGACCCGAACCGGACCTGTTGTCAGCGGGAGCGACGGCCTCCGAGCACTCGAAGTGGCTCAGATCATCTCCGATCGGATGAGTAAAAGCCTCGCATCCACGCTTTCCACTCTGGGAGGGTAATGAAGCTGCTCGCTGTCGCCGGAGAACCCTCCGGTGATCACAGGGGTAGTGAGCTCCTCCGCGAACTGGCATCGGCAGCACCGTCCCTTACGGTCTTCGGAATGGGGGGCAGCCTGATGGCTTCACAGGGGATGGAGCTGCTCTACGACCTCTCCGATTACTCCGTGATGGGTTTCGCAGAGGTCCTCGGATCACTTCCTTCGCTCCGGAGGATGGAGAAGGGTCTGAGAAATGCCTGCCTGAACAGGAAACCAGATGCGGTTCTGCTCGTCGACTACCCAGGTTTCAACCTCCGTTTCGCTCGATGGGCACACGAGCGGGGCCTGCCTGTCATCTACTACGTTTCACCGCAGCTGTGGGCATGGGCACGCTGGAGGGTCAGGAAGGTTCGCAGGAGCGTAGACCTCATGATCACCCTCTTCGAATTCGAACGTGACTTCTACCTGCAGAACGGAGTCAACGCAGTATGGTCCGGACACCCCCTGGCGGAGAAGAAGGCCATCGCATCAGCCCATCCGGGAAACTCGATTGCACTCCTCCCGGGGAGCAGGACCCAGGAGGTCCACCGCCTTCTCCCCGAGATGCTCGGCGCATACAGGCTCCTTCGGGAGAGAGGCGTGGTTGAACGAGCGTTAGTAGCCCGGTCCGAAACCGCGGACCAGTCGCTCTACGAATGCGTCGCCGCCCTCGACTCCGTCGAGATATCTGACTCAACCGACCATGTTCTGGGGAGTTGTCGTGTCGCACTGGTCTGTTCGGGAACGGCTACTCTGGAGACAGCCGTACACGGCATTCCCTTCGTTGTCTGCTACCGCACCTCCTTCCCGACCTACGTTCTTGCAAGGCTCCTGATCCGGGGTGTGAACCGGATCGGGATGGCAAACATAGTCGCAGGAAGGGATGTAGCTCCCGAACTGATACAGGGAGCAGCGTGCAGCAGCAGGATGGCAGATGCTGCGGAGATGCTTGCTGCAGAGGGAAAGGTGAGAGCCAGGGCTCTGGAGGGCTTGGAGCTGGTGAGAAAAAGGCTGGGGCCTCCCGGTGGCTCTGCCAGAGCCGCGGAAGCCCTTCTCGCACAACTGAGACGTTCCGGATGAACCTCCTCGCTCTCTCCCGGCAGCTCGGCAGTATCTTCATGACCCTGCTCGGTAGATCCTGGAGGGTGCTCTATGTCAGGCCCTCCATCGGTAACCGGCTCGGCCGTGCCAGGGGCAGGAATGTACTCTTCTCCTTCTGGCACGGCAGGCAGCTCCCACTGGTCTTCACACACAGGTACGAGAACGTCAGCGTTCTCGTCAGCATGAACCGTGACGGCCAGTACGCGGCTGGCATTCTGCACGGCATGGGATTCCAGACTGTACGGGGCTCCACTTCCCGGGGCGGGCTCGAGGCTGTGCAGGCAATGTCGCGGATTCTCAGATCGGGCGGGGACTGCGCAATATCTCCTGACGGTCCCAGAGGGCCGGCAAGGCTCCCGAAACCCGGGCTCGCACATATCGTGCGTCTCGGGAAGGTCCCGGTGGTTCCTATGGGAACCTCTGGCTGGCCATCCGTGAGGTTGAGATCATGGGACAAGTTCATGCTGGTTCTGCCTTTCTCACGCATGACGGTGGTCGAAGGGCGCCCCATCTTCCGCAACAGGGCTTCTTCGGACCAGGAGACTCTGATCTCGATGGTGAAGACGGAGACCGACAGGGTCACAGGCCTTGCTGACCTTCTCTCGCACCCCGTGTCGCGAATGTGGGCCTTTCTCTTCAGGATTACCGGACGAGTCCTGTCCCTTCCGGCATTCCTCTGGCTCCTCACCAGACCGGGCCGTGAGAGAAGGGAGCGTACAGGGAAGATAGAACCCTCCTTCAGACGCCCCGTATGGATGCATGGATCCTCGATGGGAGAGCTGCGCGGTATACTGCCTGTCGCCCGGAAGCTCCGGAGCGCCGGCCTCCCGGTCCATGTGACCTGCTTCACCAGTTCGGGAAGGACTATGCTCGAGGAAAGCGGTCTGCCCGGGAGCTGGATTCCCCTCGACAACCCACGATGGGTCAGAAGATTCCTCGACCGTCTCGAACCCAGAGCCCTGATCCTCTCCGAGACCGAGCTCTGGCCGAACGTGCTGCACGATCTGGTCACCAGGAGCATTCCCTCGGTCATGATCAACGCCAGGCTGTCGAGCAAGAGCGTGCGAAGGTACCGTCATGTGCGGCATCTCATTTGCGATATTCTCTCCTGTTTCGCAGCGGTCATGTGCAGAACGGATGGGGACCGTGAACGCTTCGAAAGCCTTGGTGTGCCTTCGGAGCTGCTGCTCACCTCGGGTGACTCAAAATCACTCGCTCCTGCCGAGAAACCGGATGACATATGGAGGGAGATACTCTCCTCTGCCGGCAGGAAGGTGCTCGTCGCAGGTTCTACGCGTCCGGGTGAGGAGAAAGAGGTGATCAGAGCCTGCGCCGCGGCAGGCTGGCTTCCGGTACTCGCTCCACGGCATCTGCGCCGGACAGGTGAAGTCATGGCAGCCGCGGAGGCTGCCGGCATGAGGCCCATGCTCTGGAGCAGCATGCTCGAGACGGGTGGAGCTTCCCCCTTCGGCTCGGTGGTCGTGGACAGGCACGGGATACTGGCTCGCCTCTACGGAGTAGCAGATGCGGCTTTCGTAGGGGGAACGTTTGCACCCTTCGGTGGACACAACGTACTGGAACCCCTGCAGCAGGGCGTCCCTTTCATCGTGGGTAACAACCACTCCAGCTTCGCGCACGAAGTTGCAGGAGCGGTTGACCTCGGGGTCGGCTTCGTGGCAGCAGACGCCCGGGCAATGACGCGCATTCTCGAAGACCTTGCTCTTGACCCCCCGGATGAAGAGATTGCATCGAAGAAAGCCGGCAGGTTCGCAGCTGACCGGTTCCTTACCGATTTCAGACGCGTCCTGACGTCGATGGGTCTCATCCCCGAGGGGGGAGGAAACTGGAATAATGAAGCGACCGGATGACCTCTACAGGAAGGTCTGCACCCGGGAGAGCGGATGGGCATGGGTAGGCTGGCTACTCACTCCCGTGTCGCTCATCTTCGGCCTCTTTTCCGGAATCAGAAGGAAGCTCTACGAAACGGGCTTACTGAAGACGGTGGAACTGCCCGTAACGGTTGTGAGCATCGGCAACATCGAGATAGGCGGCGTGGGCAAGACCCCGGTCACGATCTGGCTCGCCGGACGCCTTCTCGAACTGGGTATGAAGGTCGCTGTCGTCGCGCGAAACCTGGAGAGGGGCAGGGGAGAGCCCTTTGCCATCCGTCCAGGCTCCGGAACTGTCCGCAACCTCTCAGACGAGGTCCTTATGCTGGGAGCCAGGCTCGGCGGGAGGTGCGCGGTCTATGCCGGGCCATCCAAACGCGCTTCGGCAGGCAGAGCGGTGAGGGAAGCGGACCCCGACGTGGTTCTCGTCGATGACGGATTCCAGCACCTCGCTCTCCACCGTGACATCGATGTCGTCGTAGTCGACCACGAGCACCCGCTGGGGCTGGGAGGACTTTTTCCGTCGGGTACCCTGAGGGAGTTCCCGCGTACCCTGGGTAAAGCTGACTTCCTCTGGGTGAACAGGTCGGGCAGAGAGGCCTCCAAGAGTTTTACAAAGAGAAAGATCGCTGCCTGGAACTGGCAGGCACCCTTTATCTTCAGCCAGCCTGTTCCGGCCAGGCCGAAGAACGTAGCAGGTGACAGACCGGATAAGGATTTCACCGACGTTCTCGCCTTCTGCGGCATAGCCAGACCTGAGGATTTCAGGAGTACTCTCGAGAAGGCGGGTTACTGCGTGCTGGAACTGATCGCCTTCCCCGATCACTACAGATACGTCGAGAATGATATTCGAGAGCTCTCCGAGAAAGCGAAGAGACTGGGAGCCGACTGCCTGATGACGACGGAGAAGGACGCCATAAAAATCCCCGCCGCCCTCTCGACGCGGCACGGCATCTTCATGCTTCCGATCGACCTTGAGGTCGAAGGTGACATAGACAGGCTCCTCGGCCGGATTGTCGACTGTTACCAGGAGAAGAGAGCGGCACGTGATGAACAGACGCTGTGACGTGCTGGTGATCGGTGCCGGAATGGCCGGGCTGACCTGCGCCCTTGAAATCCCGGATCACCTGAGCGTATGCCTGCTCAGCAAGACCCCCATGCCTGCCGGGAGCACATACCTGGCGCAGGGCGGTCTTGCTGCCGTGACCTCTCCCGATGACAGCATCGAGCTTCATCTCGAGGACACCATTGCCGCCGGGGGAGGACTTGTCGACGAGAAGGCGGCGCGTTCCATCATATCCAGAGGACCCGAGCTGGTGGCACATCTCGCCGAGCTGGGGGTTATCCTGGAAGGTGCAGGATCCGGGATTGCGGGGATCGAGGGGGGGCACTCGAGGCGGAGGGTGCTCCACCTGGACGACCGAACCGGGAGGTTTATAAGCGAAACGCTTTCCGGACTCTGCCGCCTCAGGGGCAACATAGAGATCGCGGAGAGAGCCTTCGCCGTAAACCTGATCACCGACAGGGATGGACAACAGGTCTCAGGAGATGAAATCCGGGGGCACTGCCTGGGAGCCTACGTCCTCATCGGAGACGAAGTCCACACCTTCCTCGCACGCGAGACCGTTCTGGCTACCGGGGGATGCGGCAAGGTCTACAGGTATACATCCAATCAGGATGCCTCTACCGGCGACGGAATCGCGATGGCATACAGAGCCGGCCTACCGATTCGGAACATGGAGTTCTTCCAGTTCCACCCCACATGTCTCTTCCACCCCGACAAAAGGAATTTCCTCGTTACCGAGGCTCTCAGGGGAGAGGGTGCCAGGCGCCTGAACCTCGACGCGAAACGCTTCATGTCCGAATACGACCAGGAGAGGATGGAGCTGGCTCCGAGGGACGTCGTGGCCCGAGCCATCGACTCGGAGATGAAGAAGCTCGGCCATGACCACGTCCTGCTGGACGCAACACACCTCGGCAGGGAATTCCTCGAGGAGCACTTCCCGGAAGTCACCCTGGGAACCACATCGGTCGGGATAATCCCCTGGGAAGAACCGATCCCGGTCGTGCCGGCGGCACACTACTGCGTGGGCGGGGTGATCGCATCGCCTGACGGTACCACCGGGATACGGGGCCTCAGGGTCATCGGAGAGGCAGCATCGACAGGTCTGCATGGAGCCAACAGGTTGGGCAGCAATAGTCTGCTCGAAGCAGGCGTAATGGGTATCATGGCTGCCGAGACCATTCCCGAAACACTTGCCGACTCGTGCGCCGCCAACGTCAGAGACTGGTCCTACGGCAGGGCCAGGCCCCTCTCGGAGAGCATTCTTGTCGACCATGCCTGGGCATCGCTCAGAAGCGTGATGTGGGATTACGTCGGAATCGTCAGGACCGACAGAAGGCTGCACCGATCCCTCCGTTTCATCGAGGTCATTTCAGAAGAAGTCGAGGAGGACTACTGGTCACACATGCCTTGCACGGACCTGCTCGAACTGAGGAACATCTGCACTGTCGGAGACGTAATCGTCAGGTCGGCGCAGAAACGCCGCGAGAGCAGGGGACTGCACTACAACCTGGATTGTCCGGAAATATCGGAAACGGGCAGGAACACGGTGATAAGGCTCGAGAAATGACCGCTACACTCCGGAGCGCCGCGATCCTGATCCTGCTCGCCGCTGCAGCCTGTTCTCCGTCCCCGGTCTACAGAGGTGGCGGAATCGTCTGCAGGGCGGGGGACTGGTCCGGCGGAGCCTCCACAGTCAGCGGACCAGTGACGGGATCAGAACACTCGATGATGGACGAGATAGAGAGCTGGATCGGCACCCCGTACGTCTACGGCGGAA
>SDBS01003174.1_pt1 | contig 16096 bp, 11 predicted proteins | sample 2277091 | NCBI WGS metagenome assembly SDBS01 (sample SAMN10404972, study PRJNA504765) | marine sediment metagenome | isolation source: marine sediment core GS10_PC15, 163 cmbsf | place: Arctic Ocean: Southern Knipovich Ridge | collected 2010 | reverse complement strand
TTTAAGTTCCCATTATCCAGGTTCAGATCGATCCAGCCATTCGTGGCTAGCGGCAGTTCATATTGGCTGATCTGGTACGCCTTCGGCAGGTCCGGATAGAAGTAATTTTTTCGGGCAAAGACGTTGTGGCTTTGAATGGTGCAGTTCAGAGCAAGAGCAACTCTGATGGAATACTCCAAAGCCCGCTTGTTGATTACCGGCAGCATTCCGGGCATCCCCAGACACACTGGACAAACGGCCGAATTTGGCGCTGCCCCTACGCTGTCGACGACCCGACAGCCGCAAAACATCTTTGAATTGGTTGACAGCTCTGCATGAATTTCCAATCCAATAACCGGCTCGTAAACAGCCATACGCCCTACCAATATATGATCATACAGAGGCCTGCGCCTGGTGGCCAAAGAAGTATATGTTCTGCAGCTTCAACTCATCTCGCAGCTTGTTGCTTCCCTTATTGAAGAGTATGTCTTCTACCGGGAAAAGATACCGGTCTGGGGGAATCGGCTCATGGTCAGGCACAATAACCAAGACATCATGCCCCACGCGGACATGTTCCTGGGCAAGATTCAGCGTGTAAACGCCGCTTCCGGAGCCTTGGAGTGGAAAATGGTTCGGTATTGGAATTCTCATTTTTGTAATTGCTCTTGCTTGCCCGAAAAAGCGAAACCATCGAGTGAATAAATCAACCTTTCCGGCGCACGGCCAGGAGCCGCAATCGCTCTTAGGTCAAAAGGACTAACCATACCGGCGCATGAAAGAATCGATCCGGTGCAAGGCCTCCTCAATTTTCTCGTATGCGGTTGCATAGGAGGCCCGCACAAATCCGGCGCCGCTGCTCCCAAAGGCATTACCAGGTACGACGGCTACCTCCTCTTCCTCCAACAAACGCATAGCGAAATCATCGCTGCTCATCCCACTTGCTTTTATAGAGGGGAAGGCATAAAAGGCGCCCCGTGGTTCGTAACAATTCAATCCTAAAGTGTTAAACCCGTCCACAATGAGACGCCGCCGCCGATCATATTCAGAACGCATCTGTTGAACGTGTTCCTCACCATGGAGAAGCGCGGCTAAGGCGGCCGCTTGAGCTGTAGTCGGTGCAGACATAATCGTGTATTGGTGTACTTTTCTCATAGCCGCCAGTATATCGGGATCTGCACAGACATATCCGATGCGCCAACCAGTCATGGCATAATTTTTGCTGAAGCCGCCCAATAAAATAGTTCTATCCCGCATGCCTGGAAGTGTGGCAACACAAGTGTGTTCGACTCCGTAGACGAGCCGGTCGTAGATTTCGTCAGAAATAATTAGTAAGTCATGGGCTCTGGCCACCTCAACTATTTCCGACATAGTCTTGAGGCTCATCACCGCACCAGTGGGGTTGTTTGGGTAGCCGAGGAGAATTGCCTTGGTCTTCGTGGTGATGGCTTTAAGGATCGCCCCGGCCGTCACCTCGAATTCATCTTCGACCCTGGTGGCCACCATCACGGGCCTTCCCCCGGAGAATGTAACCTCGGGCGCATAGGAGACGAAGCAGGGTTCAGGGATAATAACCTCGTCACCTGGGTCGACCACGGCCGTTACTGCCAGGTACAGCGCCTCACTAACACCGACGGTAACCAGTATCTCGTCGCCCGGATCATAATCAACCCCGTATAAGCCGGATAAATGATTTGAAAGGGCTTCCCGCAATTCACTTGTGCCGCTGTTTGAGGTGTAATGCGTTTCACCCCGTTCAAGCGAAGCAACCCCCTCTTTTAATATGGGCTTGGGAGTAATGAAATCCGGCTCGCCAATTCCTAAGGAAATTACATTTTCCATCGATGCGGCAATGTCGAAAAACTTTCGTATTCCTGATGGCGGCGCCTGGGCTACCCGCTTTGATATAAACTTATGCATCGCAGCTCCTTGAATACATCTATATTGCCGATCTTGAAAAACGCCCTATTTTCGGTTCATCCAATCATGATGTCAGAGTTGTCGCCAACGAACAACGCCTTTGGTTGGCCGATAACCCTGGCATTTTCACCTACCATGGCCCTATCCAGGACACAATCTTGAATGACTGCACCCGGATCGATGATACAGTTGCGCACTACAGCGTTGTTGATTTTGGTATTAGCATCTATTGAAGCATACGGTCCAACCACGGCGGCTTCAATATCGGCCGAAGGGTGAATATATACCGGTGGAATGACCGTAAAGCCGTCGTTGAAACCACGCTCTAATGCGTCACTGGTTCCATATCCGACGGATAGCAAACGGGCGTTGGTAATAAGTATTGATTCTGGAGTACCGGCATCAGCCCATTGGATCAACTCCTTAGTTCTCACTTTGGCGCCATGGCTCAAGAGATATTCGTAAGCATCGGCCATAAAATATTCACCAAGAGTTTGACGTTCTTCCTTGATGACATTGTCTATTGCATTGTAAAGCTGATTGCCATTTCGAAACCAGGTGACGCCCGCAACAGCTAATTTGTTCTCCTTTGTTTCAGGCTTCTCGATAAATCGGGTTACAAATCCGGATTCATCGACGACAGCAACTCCAAACCTACGCGGATCTTCCACTGTTTGTACCAGTAAAACCACGTCAGCATCGGGATGTTCGAAATTTAAGTAGTCGGCTTCGATGATACCATCACCAAAGGCAACAACTAGCTGCTTGTCATCTATGTACTCTTTACACAACCAAACGGCATGCGCTTGACCTAACGGCTCCTCTTGAACGACAAAGTGAATGTCCAATTGAGGATGATTTTCCCGAATCCATGTTTCGATTTGATCCCCTTTGTAGCCGACAACAAAGATCACTTCCTCCGTCAAAATACCTGACAATAATTCAATAAGGTGACCTACGACAGTGTTTCCTGCAACCCTTAGCAAAGGTTTAGGACGGCTCCAAGTATGAGGTCGCATCCGCTTGCCATAACCTGCTAGCAGAATAATAGCTTTCATGTGCGTTCCTCCGAATCCCTACATCTATTGCTGGCTAAATCAATTAGCGACTAGGGAAGGTCTTTCTTTGTGCCATTCCGTTGCCTGTTCATAGGCATAGGCGGCATTAAGGATCGTTGATTCTCGAAGAGAGTTTCCGATAAGCTGTAGCCCAATCGGCAGACCAAGTCTATCGAATCCACAGGGCAGAGACAGTCCACAGCAGCCGCTCAAGTTGACAGAAAGGGTGAAGATGTCAGCCAGGTACATGCTGAGAGGATCGTCTGCTCGTTCGCCCACCTTAAATGCTGTGGTTGGGCAGGTGGGAGTTGCGATGATATCAACCTCCTCAAAAGCCCTCAAGAAATCATCTTTGATCAGAGTTCTAACCTTCTGAGCCCGTCCGTAGTAAGCCTCATAGTAGCCAGCGCTAAGCGCATAGGTGCCCAACATGATTCGTCTCTTTACTTCGGGACCAAAGAGAGCCCGTGTTTTTTTATAACTCTCGAGCAGATCGCTGCCTTCAATTCGTGGTCCGTATCTAATGCCGTCATAACGGGCTAAATTGGCGCTGGCTTCAGCTGGCGCTATCAGGTAATAAACCGGCAGGGCGTACTGAGTATGGGGTAACGATATCTCAATGATATCAGCCCCCATGGAAGCCAACAGATCAATGGCCTGGTCCACAGCTTGCCGGACATCTGGTTCGATGCCTTCGATATAATATTCCTTTGGAATACCAATTCGCAATTTGAAGATATCACCGGTTAGGTCCGATTCATAGTCAGGCGCCGGTAGGTTCAATGAAGTACTATCTCTTTTATCATGGCCGGCGATGGCTTGAAATAGGGCTGCGCAGTCCTCGACAGTTCTACCAATTGGACCTACTTGATCCAGGGATGAGGCAAAGGCCACGACACCCCACCGGGATACTCGTCCATAGGTTGGACGCAGACCGACCAAACCACAAAAGGAGGCTGGCTGGCGGACACTCCCACCTGTATCTGACCCCAAAGCTGCAAAGGCCAGGCCAGCCGAGACGGCCGCAGCGCTTCCTCCGCTGCTGCCCCCTGGAACACGGCTTAAATCCCATGGGTTTCTCGTTGTAAAGAAAGCGGAATTTTCGGTTGAAGAACCCATTGCGAATTCATCGGTATTGGTTTTGCCAAGGATGATCGCCCCGGCTTCCTTCAACTTGCTGACAACAAAGGCGTCATAGGGGGGGATAAAACCGTCTAATATCCTGCTGCCGGCCGTCGTTTCAAGCCCCTTCGTGGCAATAATATCTTTCACGGCGATGGGAATTCCCAAGAGGGCGCCAGGCTCCCCATTCTCTAGCTTTTTATCAGCGACCGCCGACTCCTCGAGAGCGTTCTCATCATTTACCGTGAGATAGCTCCGAATGTCGTTGTCCAAGGCAGCAATGCGGTTTAATAGCGCTTCGGTAACGCTTACACTTGTTGTGTCGCCGCTGCGCAATGCTTTCTTTAGCTCAGTTAAGGTTAACGAAGTAACAGTCATCGGTGGAAAGTGAATCAATTAAAATGCAGGATTGGAAACTCAGCTGGAAATTCATCCGAGAGAACAAGCCGGATTATGATTCGTCTAGGACCGCTTGAATCTTAAATTGATCTTCAATCTTCTCGGGCGCATTAAAGAAAACGTCATCGACTGGTAACGATGGCTCGATAACATCTTCTCGAAATACATTACTCAAGTTAAATGCAGTCGATGTTGGCGCTACGTCTTCTAATTTTAAGTGGTCTAGACGCTCAGCGTAGGCCAGGATCGCTGACAGCTGCTCCTGATAGAGGCTGATCTCATTTGTATTCAACTCCAATCGGGCCAAGGAAGCAATATTTTGAACATCGTCCCTGGAAAGCGCCATCATTAGCTCCAAATAGTATTCAGGATTGATTTAATATTGCAGCCTCAAACAGGCTGGAAGAGTTGATTTCGGGGGGATTATAACAACCGCACCTGTCAGTGCAACGAGCTAGCCGACCGGTATTTCACCTGCTTCTTCTTCTTTTAACCCCTCCAAAAATTTCTCTTCCGGCCACAGATTTTCAGGATCGGTCAACCGGTCGATAAAGAGAATTCCGTTTAAATGATCGATTTCATGTTGAATAATCCTTGCGTCCCATCCTTTTAATCGCAAGCGGATTTTCTTTCCATACCTGTCCAGCGCTCGCACACGGACGGAGTCCGGTCTGGCCACTTCTCCAAGCCAGCCTGGAATCGACAGGCATCCTTCTACACCATCAACGGTGAAACGGGAGCGCCAGACAATTTCGGGATTGATCACTACGATCAGCTCTCGACTGTTTTCGATCTCGTTTCCTCCGTCATCCCGTTCAGGCAGCGTTTCTATGATAGAGAGACGTATGCGCTGGTTAACCTGCGGTCCTGCCAGGCCAACACCAACGGCATTTCGCATAGTATCTATCATATCATCTATCAGCTTCTCTAAGTCACCATCAAACCGGCTGATAGGCCGCGCTTTTTGGCGCAAGATCGGGTTATTCAATGTTTCAATTTTTAGGAGAGCCATCTATAGCATTCTAATTAATTGACAGTTGAACAGACTATGCTCCTGTCTGCTGCCCATAGGGGAATTTGTGGTTAGTGAGGCAAATCTTAGCCGCCCCATGTTGAGACCACTCACGATATTGCAAAACGTGAGCGGCAGCGAACAAATACCGTTAACCAAGATCCTCTGTTGCAGTTCGTTGGGGTATTCGATTTTGCTCAAGGGCTTGTTGATAAACATCAAGCAGGACTGCGTATTCCTTTCTTCTGGCTTCCCCTTGGCCGACCTGCTGTCTCTTTTTGAATATTTCTCGTCTTTCGAATATATCAGACTGAACCCTGGTTGGATTAACAACTGTCTCAAAGGTGATGTCAGCCGTGGCGCCGGCTGTTTCGACATGAACGTTGCCATAATTGAACAGGGTTGCCAGCAAACCGGGTTTGTGCGCATTAACATTCTGGACATTACCTAGTTCGGCTTGCTTCCTGCTTTCTCCAAAACCAAATGGCCTGCGGTCAATGTCGATCACGTAGCGATTCGTGATCTGAAATGTGTCGTTGCGCCAATCCTCAAACCGCCAGATCAGCCAGAGCAGGTCGATTAGAAGCAACCCAAAAAGGAATAATTTCAATGTGGCCATTGAAACGACATTAATTGTAAAAATCAAGACAGCGGCAATCAATATTGGCAGCCAAACCCGCTTGGACATCGTAAATATGTGTTTGCGATAAGTAATCACCTCACCTTCTTCCACACGGGATCCAATACCGTGGAACATCTTGGCCAGCAGCCGGCTTAGAAGCTCAACAGGCGTCTCATAATCATCGTAATAACCGTCGTCATCTTCTCCTCCCCCATCTACTTTTATAAAGGCGGGTTCGGCGTTAAAGTGCTCCTCGATAGAAGCTCGCATTAAAGTTTGAGCCCGTCCTTGATCGACGCTTTTGACCTGTTCCCTTAAATGGTTGATGATCTCTTTTACTTCTTCAGGGTCGCTTATGAAGTCGAAAATGATGCTTGCCGTATGAGCGGATGTTGTTACGCGGACAGTTCCTGTATTCAGCAAGGTGGCTACCAATGATGGCTTTTCGATCTCGACACTTTGGATCTGATCTATAGGCGTTTTTATGACCGCGACCTGGAATCGACGCAAGCTGTATTCATGGTGGATTAGATGTTTGCTGGTGATCACAAAATAATCATTGGACCAATCTAGCGATCGCCACATGGCAATAGCCAAAAATAAGAAAGTAGAAAGAAGCAGCACGAAGCTGGCTGCGCCCGAGGATAAGAAATTCGTCCCCAATAAAACCGCCGCAAACAACATCAAAAAGGCTAACGGCACAGCCAAATTAAGGGCAAGCAGCCATTTGGTCCGGCGCGTTCTGTATTCAATTATTTCGTCCTCTAACAAACTCAAGGATCGGATTTTTCGAGATTTTTCTCCTGCCTGCTTGTTGTCCACTGCTTGATGAGCTTCTTCGGATAGATTTAAATAGTCAACCGCTTCCGGATAATCCTTTAGAAATTCTAGGAACTTCTTCTGATCGATCATTATTAGCAGCCCTGCTTCGCTACCTCTGAGCGTGAATTGGTGGATGCCAGGCGTAAAGAGCCACACATCTTCAAAATAATCGCCAGGCAAATAGGATCTGGAATCCCGGACTACGCCCTGGTCATCAACGTGGAAGGCGTAGAGGCGGCCGCTGCGAACAATGATAAACTTCTCCGCCAAGTCTCTTTGATAGACGACATTCCCGTTGGCAGTGTATTCATACACCTCACTGATATCCGCAAGCGCGGCAAATTCATCCTCTTCGAGGTCAGCAAAAATGTCTAATTCACTTAGGAATACTTCTAGATCGCTCGGCGACATGGCCTTTAGTCGGGCATTTTAACATAAAGTTGGTGGGGCGGGAAGATACTAAAGTCCTAAGATCAGGCTATTTGTCCACGCCTGTAAGGGAACCACGCTATGGTGCATCATCCGGGCCGGAGGGCTTTCTTCTCTTTCTGACCAGGAGTCGAGAAGCCAGAGTCCGTCCGTTCTGCTTTCCCCCTGTTTCAGGGCCCGCTCTTGGTTCTTCCTGGTTTCCAGGACCGACTTCACCTTCTGATTTTCCAAGCGAGCCACGTTCCACTAACGATTCGGCAGACTGCGCCTCACTGTGCGGATCTCGTATCTCCGCCTGAACCTCGGATCTGGCCCGGTTTTTGGCCTCAAACAGGCGAGACACGCTTTGTTCTCGCGCCAGATTAGAGGCTGTTGACGCACCCCAACGGCCGAACGTGGCTGCCCAAACCCTATTAAGATCCGTCCTTGTTACCACAAGGCGCCTGGCAGCGATGTCCATAGGTAATAATACGACTGCTGCGAGCAGCAGTAAGGGCCATATGGGACGAGAGGCTGACCGGATCGGCAGATCATGTTCAAAAGCCTCACCAGGATCCCATTCTAAGGGCGAATTCGCCAGTATGTGCCCGCCAGTGATATCTGCCAGCCGGTCCAAAAGGGGAGCATTAGGCTCTAGCTGGCGATATTCTGGTGAATAACCCAATACCCAACCCAAAGTCTGGTTAATATCGTCTTCTCGGATTTCAGAGCTTCCTGTTACGTGAATTAAGTATGCGCCTTCGCTCTGAGGAGAAAAGCGAGCCGTGTACCTTCCGGGGGACGTCTGCTGTAAATTCACCTGACCAATATCACCTGAAGGGAATATGATATTTGCTTTTAGCGTCAAGTCATTGATAAAGGTACCATCCGGATTGAGAGCGTCGACCGTCAATTCGGCCTGATCATCTTCGAATGTAACCAGTGTTTCCAGGCTGTTCTCACGCCCCTTAGAAATGGTCCATCGAATCAGATTTGACCAGAACGTTGGGAATCCATCCCATCTAACCCATGAACGAGCCCAGCGGCCGCTTGCATCAGAAGTAAAAGCAACCGATCGCCCTAATCCAAAATCCCAGGCAGCTAATAGTGGGTCGCCAAGATGGGTTTCAAGGATTATCTGAGCTGACACCTTGGGGCTGGTACCCACATAGCCGAACAAAGGCGGCACAAGGGTGATATTTCCGCTTTCCATTGCCTGGAAGATGGGGTGCCGGCTGGCAAAGGCGCTGCTGCCAAGATTCGGGAAAAAGCGCTCCTCAATTAAATATGATCGCTGGATGGCAGTCGTCTCCTGCGCAAATATTTGGGGTATATTTGCTGCTCGATCCGTCAAGTGAAAACGGCCGCCGCTCAAATTAGCCATCTCTTGAAGCCAGGGCACATCCGGGCCACCGCCGATACTCACCATTGAAACGGTTACTCCTTCGGACGCCAGGGCCGCTATCAATTCAGGCACGCCCTCCTTCTGTTCGGAATCTGATCCGTCTGCCAGGACGATAATATGTTTGATCTGGCTGTTGGTTTCTGCCAGCGCCTGGGCGGCCGCTTCCAGGCCCGTTCTGACATAAATTCCACCGCCGCCGCTTCCTATCTCTCTGATCTGTCCGGTGATCTCGTCTCTATTGATTGCCTTTGCCGGTCCAATGACCATATCCGCCGATGTGTCAACAGGAATTACGGTGATATCGTCAAAGTCGTTTAGAAGTTCAACAACCCGGACAGCGCCTTCGGCCGCCAGCTGGATCTTGGTTAACCCCCCTTCTAGCGCACCCATACTTCCGGACCGGTCAATGACCAGAACAATGCTCACTGCAGGAAATCTCTCTTGATCTTTGATCTGCATATCAACCGGTAGAACCCTCTCTAGCGGTGTTCGAAAGTAACCACCCATTCCAAAGCTTTGAGGGCCGCCTGTGGCAACCAAGCCACCGCCAAGGTCACGAACATAACTTTCTAAGGCAATCATTTTTCGCATCGACAGTTCTTTAGCATTTACATTAACCAGGATTACGCTGTCATAACCAGCAAGCTCGGCCAAGTTCGAAGAAAACTCTCCGGGAGATACCCGATCGACAATGAGACCCGTTTCTTCGAGGGCTCGCTGGATATGCCGCCATTCATCAATCTCGGAAGCTGCAGCGGCAACGCTGGTAGACTCTTCATGGGCGACGAGCAGCACCTTTGGTGGACCAATGATTTGAGTGTATGTCGCTAGTTGATTGTTTTCAGAAAATGTATCGTCTTGTGGCGTTAGTTGAACAATGTAGCGGCTGAACTCCTGGGCAGCCGCTCTTAGAGGGACAACAAAGTTGTTGGTCCCAACAATTAGCGATACTTCCCGATCCAAGACCAGTTTGTCGCCAGCTAGCACTCGGATATTTGCGCCGGTATTTACATTGCTCTCAGCGGTGATCTGGACTGAGAACTGTTCACCTTCCCTAACCCTGGATGGGGCGTCGACCTGGGTAATAGAAACCTCAGATCTTCCTTTGATCTGATCTAAAGGGAGGATATCAATCTGGACGCCTGCGTCAGAGGCAATTTGGGCTGCTTGAACAGCATCTCCAATCGTGGAGGAGCCATCACTTAACAATACGATTCGCCTCGCGGTTCCTGAAGGGAACAGGGCCAGGCCCAGCCGGACAGCCTCAGCAATATCGCTGTGCAGCGCCAGGGGTATTGACCGGAGCGGCGCCAATTCAGCTAAACCGCTCATAGGTCGGTCGACTAAAGCATTTGCCCCAAATAATACAACGGCCGCCTGATCTGACGGTCCCATACTCTCGATTGCTAGCCGCACATATTCTTCAGCCTTGTCGAACTCTTCCTTGCTGATTGAGTCGGATGCGTCAACAAGAAAAACGACTGCGAGCTCATCAGCGGCCCGGACTATTCGAATCCCAGCCAGTCCCAAGACCAGCAGCAGCAGTATGGTTAGGCGCAACCCGAGACTGAGCCACTCACGCCGGCGCCCTCTTTGCGAGCTAGGCCTCCCTAACCATAAGAAGTAAGGAATCAACAACAAGAGAACCAGGGCGAGGGGCGTTGTAAAATCCATTAATTGTTAAGTAGCGTGATCTTGAAGGAGGGCTTTAAAACAGATATCCCAAATCCCAGTTTGGGATATATTTGGGATATAAAAACCATATCAAATGTGATTTGTAACTCGACTGTCCACAGATAGGATGTCTCAGACTGCCACTTCGGACGTTTGTTTCGGTCCAAGATTTCGGCCGTTACTTTTGGATGTAATAGGTCCCCTTTTTAGATCCGATTTTGAGAAGCAAACCGCGATCAACTAAATCTACCAAATCAAGGCGCAGCGTTTCAGAGGTGACACCTGTGCAGATCATTCTGAATTCGCGATTAGTTATGCTGCCATTATCACGAACATAGTTAAGGGCCCGAATCTGGCGCTCATTCATATTCCGGGTCCACTTGGGCACGGCCGCTCGCTGACGGATGTTGGACAGAGCTACAGTGAACGAGTAAGAAGTAGCCTTGAATTTCGGTGGCTCATGTCCAGCCTGAACCATCTCCTCGATCATCCGGTCAATGCCTAATCCTAATTCTTCAATATAACCCCATTGAAAGAGTCCATGAACCAACATAGGGTTTCGAGAATAATGTTCCTCAACGATGTTGTCGACGGTGATGTAGCCGGGGAGATCACCCGGACTGATGATCTCCAGCCGATCGCTGTACATCCTCACCTCTATCCGACTGCCCCTGATCTGGTAATCGCGATGAGCCACTGCATTGACCAAGGCTTCCCGAACGGCAAATGGAGGGTACTCGGTGAGCTCTTCCCGCTGCAGGCTGCTAACTACCGCGCCAACGCGCATCTCCTCCCAGATGATGTTCCAGGCTCGTTCAACCAGCCTGGCAGTAGGACCAGTGATTTCAGCCCGACGGCCGTATCCGGCGGCGCCATCTTCAGCCCTTGGTTCTTTGTTTGGAAACTTAACAAACACGATTCCACTCTGGGGTAGATATGCCTGGGGATTTTTAGCAAATAGCAGCATTCCCGCAACCGTCGGCTGGCCTTTGGAATCGATGGCCCCGATTTCGAAAAGCAGGGAGGAAAGTGCATCTACTTTTGAAATTCCGCGCGATTCTCTCTTGGATAGATATTCGTCCAGGATCTCCATGTCGAAATCATCCTGGCTGGCGCCGGCTACGGTTTCAGTCTCAAAGTCCGGCGCTGCCTTACTTGCAGCCAATCGGCTAATCTCTGGCCCGCCTAGGGTCCGGTTTTCCTTTCCGCTGCGAACAAACACCCGCCCGTCGGCCAAACTATGTAATGATGCGCTGCGGCCGACCTCGATAGTTATTATCCGTCCATCCGCTGTATCCGTAGATCCCGATTGGCTAGGTACAGGCGGCGAGCACACACCCGCTGCAAGGCGAAGAGCTTCACCTGCCTCCTCTTCCCATATGGAGCTTGCAAACTGACCATCCTCGTCCATCCCAAGGATGATCAAGCCTCCATCGCTGTTGGCTAAGGCCACAAGATTTTCCGCCAAAAGATCCGGATCAGCTTCCGGTAAAAAGATAAGTCGCTGGCTGGACTTTAGCTCACTTATGGGCTTAATTTTGTGCATCGCTCTCATAGAAGTATATCAGAAACCAGATTCAGCTTTCCGAGGAATTTCATGAAGACACAGTTAGATAATCCAACTGGAGTTTGCAGGTTGCTATTCTTCAACAATCGCCATAGCGGCTCCAATAATCCCGGCATTATTGAGCAATTTGGCTGGAATAACCTTTGTCTTGATTGTTAGCTGGGGCAGGTACTTCTCGTGCTTCTTGCTAACCCCTCCACCCAGGATAAAAAGGTTGGGGGAGAAGAGCATCTCCAAATGGTGAAGATATTGGTCCAATCTCTGGGCCCATTCTTTCCATTTAAGATTACTATCTGTGCGTATGCGGCCGGAGGTGTAATCTTCGGCATCGACCTTATGACCACGCAGGAACAGGTGACCCAGTTCCGTATTCGGCGCCAGCTTGCCATCGATGAACAGGGCGCTGCCTATTCCTGTGCCTAAGGTCAAGATCAGAACCACACCTTCAATGCCTTTTCCTGCCCCGAAATGGATTTCAGCATATCCGGCGGCGTCAGCGTCATTAATCAAACGCACCGGACAGCCCGTCGCTTGAGCGATCTTTTTTGCTCCCGGATAATCTAACCATTTATCAGATACGTTGGCGGCCGAACGGACCACCCCGTCCATAACGACTGCTGGGAATCCAACGCCTATCGGGCCAGAATAGTCAAAATCATCCACAAGCTTCTTAACAATACCGATAACTGCTTTTGGTTTTGATGGCTGGGGAGTTGGATACCGAATTCGATCCGTAAGGAGACGACCATTCTTTGTATTTACTGTGGCGCCCTTTATGCCGGAACCGCCGATATCAACTCCTAATACTTTCATCGTTTCTCCTGACGGGTGCTATTAATTGAATCTTCCCGTAGGTCCCGAACCTTAATAAGGATTTAGACCCATTGCTTGAGCTTTTTTCAGCGGACAAAGTGATAATTAGGATACAGTTTCATAAAAGAGGGGCAGCGGGTTCACAACCGAATCGGACCAACTAATCGCACCTAGAAATTCAAGCCGAGCTCTGCCTAGTCTGCCGCTGTCGTTGGCATGAATTGTGGCTATCAGATCACCAGCTCTTAAGAACGCGCCAACTTTAATTGGGATAACCATGCCAACCCCAAGGTCGATTTTTTCATCTTTTACTAATCGACCAGCGCCAAGGCGAACACAGCTCCATCCTATTTGGCCGGCATTAATTCCGGCCACATAACCATCCTTATCAGCAAAAATATCTTCAACTAAAGCAGCATCTGGCAGCAGCTCTGGCTTGTCCACGAACTTAGGATCACCCTTTTGAGCCTTAACCATCTTCCGAAATAGATCGAATGCCCGACCTTCATCCCGCGCTAATTGGGCTAGATTCTTTGCTTCAGCCAGTGTCTCAGCCCGAGAGGCGAGCAAGAGAAGATGGCCAGAAACTTCCAGGCAATGATCCCAAAAATCAGATGGGCCGCCGCCTTTCAAGGTGGCAATGGCTTCCTTGACCTCAAGCGCATTGCCTACAGCATGGCCCAATGGCTGATTCATGTCGGATATCAATGCTACAGTCTTTTTGCCTGCCCCATTTCCGATTTCGACCATTAGATCGGCCAGCTCTCGCGCTTTTTCAAATGTGGGCATAAAAGATCCGCTGCCAACTTTTACATCAAGAACGATAGCATCGGCCCCGCCGGCCAATTTTTTGGACATAATGGACGCGGCTATGAGCGGAGTGCTGCCAACCGTGCCAGTTACATCGCGTAAAGCGTAAAGCTTGCCGTCAGCCGGCGCCAAGTCAGCCGTCTGCCCTCCTAATACCAGGCCAATTGCTGCTAGCTGTTCCTTAAATTGGTCTAATGATAAATTAAAACTCCAGCCGGGTATCGACTCCATTTTGTCCAGGGTGCCGCCTGTAGAGCCCAAGCCTCTTCCGCTCATCTTTCCAACAGGGACGCCGCAAGCGGCAACTAGTGGTTGAACCACTAATGTGGTCTTGTCGCCCACCCCACCCGATGAGTGCTTATCAACAATAAATGGAGCGACATCTTGCAAGTCAAGTTGATCTCCAGAGTGGGCCATGGCCAGGGTTAGATCGGTGGCCTCTCTTCGAGTCATGCCCTGTATAAATATCGCCATCAGCAGCGCTGATGCCTGGTAATCGGGTATGGCACCCTCAGTATAGTCGCTAACAAACCTCTGTATCTGCGCCGTACTAAGCGCATGTCCGTCTCGTTTTCGCTCGAGGATTTCGATCATGTCGCTCATTATTTAGTTCTTCCTTAGAAGACAAATCACTCTTTGAATGACCGGACGCGGAATTATTAAAATGACCTCTGGCGCTAAACTGAACTTAAGGATGGCGATTATATCATTTACGGATATTGCCTGAAACCAAGTATAATTTAACACATGACTAACAGAGTGGACTCACTGATCGTCGGGGGAGTTGTTGTAACAATGAACGAGGAATTTGATGTTCATTCACCTGGAGCCGTTGCTATCAAGGGGGACACTCTTGTGGCCATCGGTGAGGTGGATCAAATCCTGGAGAATTACCAGGCAGAAGAAACGATTGATTCCCAGGGAAGCGTCATAATACCAGGTCTGGTAAACGCCCACACCCACGTCCCCATGACCCTGCTGCGAGGACTCAACGATGACCTGCGACTCGATGTTTGGCTAGGCTATTTGATGCCTCTGGAGAGAGAGTTTGTCACACCCGAATTCGTCTATCTAGGAACTCAATTGGCTTGTGCTGAGATGATCAGTTCTGGAGTGACTACATTCGCCGACATGTATTATTTCGAAGATTCAGTGGCCCAGGCCACATCCGAAATTGGGATGCGGGGCCTCCTAGGACAGACAATATTGATCTTTCCAACCCCAGACGCCGAAAGTTATGAAGAAGGATTGATATTATGCCGCCGCTTCATCGAGAAGTGGACTGATCATCCGCTGATCCAACCAGCCGTTGCCCCCCATGCGTGGTATACAGCCACTCCTGAACTTATGCAGGCTTGCGCTGATTTAGCCCGAGGCTACGATGTACCGCTTCATACCCACATAAGCGAAACGGTTTTGGAAGTTGAAAACTGCCGCGAAGTTCATCACATGCCAGTTGTTCCCTGGCTCAGCAACCAGGGGATCCTACGCACAAAACTGCTGGCCGCTCACTGCGTTCAAATCGACCAAGGTGAAATGTACCAGTTAAAAAAAGCTGGAGCTGGCGTAGCCCATTGTCCGACGAGCAATCTTAAATTGGCTAGTGGAATCGCCCAAATAGCGGATATGTTGGAGGTCGGCCTAAATGTTGGTGTTGGCACCGATGGTCCCGCTAGTAACAATGATTTGGACATGTTCGAGGAAATGCGCCTCGCTGCCTTGCTCGCCAAGACAGTCAACAACGATCCAACTACGCTTCCAGCAAGAAAAGCGCTTGAGCTTGCTACGATTGGCGGAGCCAAAGCTCTACATATGGGTGATAAAGTTGGCAGCCTTGAGCCGGGGAAAAAGGCTGATCTGGTGATCGTTGATGTTGGCCACCTCCATAATTGGCCTCATTTTCACAACCATCCGGATACTGTTTATTCTCGATTGATTTACGCCTCTAAAAGCAGTGACGTCACTGATGTGGTCTGCAACGGTCGTTGGCTCTTGCGCGATCGCCGGTTGCTAACGGTTGACCAGGAACAAGTTAAGAAAGAGGCCGCAAAGTTAGCCCTTCTAATTGACGATTTTGTGATTGAGCGAGAATCAAGCCCATATAATAAGCTGGTGCTCCTAAAAGGCGTGCAGCGGCAAGAGAGTTTTGAAATTCAGGTCAAAGCTCCGCTCCTGGATGAAAGCATGGTTTTGAACCTACTTTCAGGAGACAAAATGACTATTACCAAGCAGTCTCATTACCGGCAGTATGATAATTACTTCTTCTTCGAATCGGGTGATCCTGACGCGGCTCGACTAAGGTACAGGGAAGATGAATTTATTGATGCGGACAATAAAACCTATGAAGAACGATCCCGCCTAACTTTGTTGGGTGAAGCCCATGAACAGGAATACCCAAACGCGGTTATGTTGTATCGTTCAAGATACCTGGCGCCGGCTGACAGAAGCTTAAGATTTTATCGTGAGTATTTTGATCCGGCTGAAGAAG
>SDBS01003172.1_pt1 | contig 16100 bp, 17 predicted proteins | sample 2277091 | NCBI WGS metagenome assembly SDBS01 (sample SAMN10404972, study PRJNA504765) | marine sediment metagenome | isolation source: marine sediment core GS10_PC15, 163 cmbsf | place: Arctic Ocean: Southern Knipovich Ridge | collected 2010 | reverse complement strand
CGCTGGAGAGCGAGGGCGCATGGCTCGCGCGGAAGACCGCGCCGGACAGCCGAGACCGCCCCTTCGCCATCGAGGTAGAGGGCCGGCCCATTGGCACTTGCGAGCTACACGTCGAGGAGTCGGAGCAGACTGCGTTCTACGGCATCATCATCGGCGATAAGACGATGTGGGGTCGGGGATACGGCACGGCCGCGACGCGCGAGGCGCTGCGCATCGGCTTCGAGGAGATGGGCCTGCAGCGCATCTGGCTCAACGTGGGATCGCACAACCCGCGCGGGATTCGCTGCTACGAGAAGGTCGGCTTCCGGCAGGAGGGAGTCATGCGCCGCGCCAGGCTCAAGCGCGGGCAGTGGATAGACGTGGTAGTGATGGCGATGCTGCGGGATGAGTGGGAGGCAAGGGAGTTAGGTCTAACTCCTGACGCGGAATGGCATAACTGCATCAACGCGCTCTCGCCCAAACCAGGCGAGGTAATCGTTGACGCTGGCTGCGGCTATGGAGGGCGCACATCGTTCATCGCTGCTCGCGTCGCGCCTTCCGGCCGCGTCATCGGGATTGAGATGGATGAGGAAAGGGCTGAGAAAGCGATCGAGCGCATTGCCGCACGCGGTATGCAGGCCATCGCCTCGGTCCAACGCGGCGACATCCGGTCACTGCCAAAGCCTGACGACAGCGTGGACGCCTGGTTCTGCCGCGAGACGCTTGAGTACTTGGAGGACCCGATGCTAGCCCTTTCGGAGGCGATCCGCGTGGTCCGGCCGGGGGGACGCGTCGTGGCGATGGAGGCCGACTGGGACACCCTCGTATACAACGCTACTGATAGGGCGGTCGAGCGCAAGTTCGTCATGGTGCATACGGACTACGGCGGCGGCCCGAGTGTCGATGGCCGGACTGGACGCAAACTGCTATCCCTGTTTCGAGAGGCCGGCTTGGCCGACGTTCGACTTGAGGTGCATGCGAACTGGAGCGACAGGTATTCGCCCGACGAGGACTATGTATGCTGGCCCCTCAGGGAAGGCCACGCGCGCCGAGGCCTCATAACGCAGGAAGAGCTAGATGCCTGGTATGCCGACATGTCGGCGCAAGCAGAGCGAGGCCGCTACTTCCACGGCTTCAACTACTTCATCTGTATCGGCAGGGTCAAGTAGAGAATCGTGGGCCCTACCGATCACGCTGGTGTTGTCGGCAGAGGAGAAAGGAGCGAGGGAGCGATGAAGGAGCCGGTTCAACTCTATAATGACGAATGGAGCGCGGAGATCTACTACGGGTATCAGGTTCAAGGGTCGGGCGGCGACCTCCCGTTCTGGCAGTCCCTGGCCGAGACCACGGGCGGCCCCGCGCTGGAGCTGGCCTGTGGCACTGGCCGCCTGCTATTGCCGCTTGCGCGTGCGGGCACCGAGATGGTCGGTCTCGACTTCTCTCCCTTCATGCTCGAGGTCGCCCGCCGGAAGCTCGCACAGGAACCGTCGGAGGTACAGGCACGCTGCCGGTTCGTCGAGAGCACCATGGCGGCGTTCTCCCTGGGGCAGCAGTTCGGCCTTATCTACATTCCCGCGCACTCCTTTCAGCTGCTCCTGACGCGCGAGGAGCAGCGGAGCTGCCTCACCTGCTGTGCGCGGCATCTGCGCTCCGATGGCTTGCTGGCCATCAACGTCTTCAAACCGAGGCTGGACCTCCTCATCAATCCCGCCGGCGGCGACGACGGCCCGAGCGACTTCCAGGGGCCGGGCGGCGTCACCACCACCTTCCACGGACACAGCGAATACGATCTAGCCAATCAGATCGTGTCGGGGTCCTGGTCGTATGAGTACGATTCGAACCAGGGCCACGTGGTCCGCGAATACTCGCTCACACTCCGCTACTTCTTCCGCTTCGAGATGGAGTGGATGCTGGAGGCGTGCGGCTTCGCGGTTGAGGCGCTGTATGGCAACTTCGACCGAAGCGAGTTCACGGCCGAGAGCCCGGAGATGATCTTTGTGGCGAGGAGGGTGTGATGAGCGACGATCTCAGAGGACGAAGACTCGCGGAATACTACGAGCAGTACGATGAGAACACGAGGCTGACACGGACCAAGTCGCACCAGCTAGAGTTCCTGACCACGGACCGCATCCTGCAGCGCTATCTCGCCCCGCGGTCTGCCATTCTGGACATCGGAGCGGGACCTGGGTCCTATGCTTTCCACTTTGCCAGGCTTGGGCATAGGGTCGTGGCGAGAGACCAAGTGCCGCATAATGTCAAACTGATGCGCGCGAATCCGCTGTGCTGCGAGCTCGGGGTGGATGTCGGGGTGGCCGATGCCAGGGATCTATCCGAGTTCAGCGATGGAGCCTTTGACGCGGTCCTGTGCTTCGGCCCGCTCTATCACACCGGAGAATCCGAGGAGAGAAGACGGTCTCTCTCCGAATGCCTGAGGGTGCTCAAGAGCGGCGGCATCCTGGCCATCGCGTATATCCTGAAGTTCTTCGTCTACGCCCATCTGGTCACAGTTGACAGAACGAACCTCACTGCCGGATTCCGCAATAAGGTCATGAGTCGAGAGGCGATGCTGGCGGAGGACCCGGAGAGTCTGTGGTTCTTCGACTCCCCCCAAGAGGTCGAGGACCTGCTCGCGTCCTATGACGTTGAGCGCCTGGCGAACGCCGGTACTGACGGCATCGCCATGCTGCTGGCGGATACGGTTGACACGTTCGACGATGCCGAGTTCGAACAGTGGCTCAAGTATCACTACGCCACCTGCGAGGAGCCCTCTATACTGGGCTACTCCAACCATGGACTCTACGTCTGCCGGAAACGGTGACCTGAACCGTACGACCTGGAGATGATATTCGTGGCGAGGAGGGTGTGATGAGCACAGACGACTACTTCGCCTCAGTTGCTGAAAGCTACGACCGATTACAGCCTATTGTCGCCGGCCCCTGGTACGAGGCCGGGTTGGCAATGGTCAGAGATATGGTGCCACACGAACCGAAGGAGGCGTTCTCATTCGTCGAGCTTGGCTGTGGCACCGCGGTGCTGACGAAGATGCTTCTCGATCACTTTCCTCTCGCCCGCGGTCGTGCGGTTGACGGTGAACCGGCGATGTTGGAGATCGCGCGGAAGAAGCTGGCTGCCTATGGCGACCGGGCCGCAGTCGAGCAGGCCGATATTCTCCTATACCGCCCGCCCGAGTGCGATGCCGTTGTGTCGTCCTTCGTGTTCCATCACCTTCCGCCGGAGAAGCTGCCGGAGACTTACCGGCGCATTTCCGACGCGCTGCGGCCCGGTGGTTGCTTCATCTTGCTCGACCAGATGACGGTAGGTCGGGCGTGGAACAAGCGCGTCGGTCAGCAAGGGTGGCGACTAGTGTGGCGGCATACGGCGGAGGCGATTGCTGGAGGGCTGGCAACCCAGGATGAGGTAGATGCCCGCTTTGCCCTCAAGCGGAAGATGAAGGAGGAAGGCAAAGACATCGAGTATCGCCACAGCGCGGAGCAAGTCATGGAGGGGATGCAGGCGGCGGCATTCGACGAAGTAGGGCTGGTGTGGAGGACGTTCGCGAGCACGATATTGGTGGCCTTCGTGAGAGGAGGACGTGGTGACTGAAGAAGAGCATCGCCGGAAACCCGGGCGACCATCGGCATGCCACTATCCGCACACGATCGGCGTCATCAGAGACAGACTACTGGCAGCCTTTCCTGCGGCAGAGCCTGTGCGAGGGGCCAATGATGACGTGAGTAACACGCTCTGGCTGATCGAGCAGGTCTCCCTACTCTACGATCAAGGCAAGGTGGACCGTTGGATCGGATGGATTGGTGCGAAAGCGCACTCGCTTGGGCTTATCGATCAAGGCGATAACGACCTGAGCGAAGGTCGCTCTCTGATTGTCGAGGACCTGCGTCGCGCCGGCATGCTGCGATAGCACCGATACGCAGAGAGGTCGACCTGGTCTGGCGCATGTTCGCGGCGACGGTGTTGGTGGGGTTCGCAGGGGAGGAGGAGAGCTAGAGTGAAACGTGCCAGCCAACGGACAGCGGCCGAGTATGACGCGCTCGCTGACGCCTATGACCGCTATTTCACAGATAAGAGGGATGCGCTGTTCCGAGATGGGCCAGCTTCCTCCGCCCTGGAGGAACTGCTTGCGGCACTACCATCATCGGCCGCTATACTCGATTGTGCATGCGGCGCCGGGAGTCTGACCTTGTCCCTCGCCCGGCGCGGATTCCAGGCACACGGCGCGGACATCAGCCCGGGTATGGTCAGAATCGCCCGGAGACACGCTCGCGAGCTTGGGATCAACGCCCGCTTCACTGTGGCCGGCTGGGTTCAGCAGCCAAAGCAGATACGCCGCCGGTTCGACATGATTCTCTGCGTAGGGAATGCGATCGGCCATTGTTCGGGCGAGCGTGAGATGCTCGATGCCGTGCAGGCCATGCATGGGATGCTCAAGCCAGGTGGGGCCCTCTACTTGGATACACGCTGCTGGGAGACCTATCGCAAGGAACGGGTTCGCTTCGACACTTTCAGCGGTCGCGTTGTTCAGGGCGAGCACTTGAACTGGCTCAACGTTCGGCACTATCCGCCTCGCTTCACCGACCCGCACCTCATCGAAGTGGTGATCATCAAGGATCGCGGGGGCGATACCTCTGTGAAATCGTATCCTGTGACGTACTGGCCATTCCGACGGGCTGAGTTGAGGAAGCGCCTGAAGGCGGTAGGCTTCGTCGGTGTGACAGACACCTTTGCCGCCGGCGCGAATTGGTACTCGGTGACAGCGCGACGTGGATGAAAGAGCGGGCCCGCACAGGCCGTGGGACAGTTCGGGCCCGATGCAGTGGCCAAAGGGATTGACCATGAGATACTACTATCTCCAGCACATCGAAGGTTACCAGCGGGTGAAGGCAGAGGGGAAAGTGGCGTGGGGCGAAATCCATGGGGAGGATGGATTCGAGAACTTCGCTGCACGCGGTTTCCTGGCCGCGGTGCTGCCGACCCTGTGCTTCGACACCCCGGAGCCGACGGCATTCAACTACGGCTGCGGCACCGGACCGGATGCCTGTTTTCTCGCCGAGCGTGGCTTTCGCGTGGATGCCGTTGATCTGATCCCCACCGCTATCGAGATCGCCCGGCAGCAGGCAGCCGCGCGTAGTATTGATATCCATTACGCCGTGCAAGACATCTGCGATCTGCCGGCCGAGGGGAAGCAGTACGACATAGTCGTGGACAGCTACTGCCTCCAATGCATCGTCTTCGACGTTGATCGGCAGCGAGTATTCTCGGCGGTGCGAACTCGGCTGAGACCATCGGGGTACTACCTGATCAGCACGGCAGTCATGGACGAGGAGCATCAGCAGTTGCTCGATCCCGAAGACACCATCACGGACGACGCCACCGGCCTTGTCTACACGCGCTACGGCGAGGCGATCATCCACGCCGAGACCGGCATCGTCCTCAACCCGCTCAGTGTGAAACCAACAGACCTTCCCGATGCTGTGCAGATCAACGGCGCCTGGTACCTGCCCCACCGCCGCCACCTAACGCGGGCCCAACTCGATGCCGAACTGGCGAGAGCGGGCTTTCAGGTGATCTACCGGTACCCAGAGCACACGGGGAGCGTCGTGTGCGTGGCGCGGGCATAGGAGCTCTGTCTCCGTCTGATCCAGAATTACCCCTTCACGGCCCCCATGTGCAGGCGTCGACCGCCCGTGAGACCGCTTTGAGGGCGCTTTGGGGCACGGATGAGTTTCTGGACACCGCGGGATCTAGAGCGTCTCTCGCCAGCCACGACAAAGCCGAGCGAGGGGAGGCACGTCGCCTCAGCTTCCTCCCACCCACTCCCGTGTCACGCGCCCGTCTGGCCCCACATAAATGTACCCGACGCAACCCAGACTGTAGGGGTATATCAGGAGCTCGTGCTCGACGGGCCACTCCACGGGCGGATGACTATACCCACGGAACGCGTCTGAGATGGGAGTTGATCGCGAGGGGCCATATGCCTCTGTCGGTTCTCCCAGGAGATCAACTACCTCCGCCTTGGTCATGCCCTCCTCCACCTGCGCCTGCGCGTACGCCTCAGGGGGCAGCCACCCACACTCATAGAACACCCAGGTCCCTGCCACTATGATGAGTTGCAGGCAGAGCACCAATCCTGCGACGAGGGCTACGCATATCATACTGACCCGCATCAATCGTCTCACGCCTGTCATCGACAGCTTCCTGCCCATCGAGTTACGGCTCGCCAACCCGCATCCCAAAGGAAGTGGGGGTGTCCTCCTGTCCTCTCCAGAAATGCCCTCCGGGCCCTCCCTTGCGATTCCCTTCATCTCTGAGCAGGTGCTATCCTGCCGCTCAGGAGTCGTGTTCGTCCCTTCCTCACCTCGCTCGCCATAGCCCCTCTCTCTCATCCCCCCGCCCCTGGCTGCCGGTGGCCGCGGTCGGCGCTCGCCCTCCCGAGGGGAACGCGCCCACTTGACACCCGTAGCGTGTTCGGGCCCGCACCGTCCGGTCTTGCCATCTGTGAGGAAGTCCCGGGGCCCCGCAACCTACTCCGTCATCACCTCAGGAGGGTACTCGGCGTACCAGGAGTTCGGCGGGATCCTCGGGTCGGTCCAGGCGTCTCCCATGTGCTGGGCGAGGTAAGTGACCTCACTCCAGTCGGCTTTCTTGAGATCGCGCAGGAGATCACCCCGCATGGTCGCCGCCACTGTTGACGTCACCAGATAGCAGATGGCCAGGGTGGCCACAGCGGTGGGAATCACGCGCCGGAGGTTGCCCCTCCAAGCGCTTAGGAATCGCGCCGATGCTGGGCAGGAGATGCCGGCGACGATGGCTGTAAGCAGGACGCAGACCACCGACGGGAAGGCAACAGCGACCCATATCTCCGCGGGGGACAAGAAAACGGGCCACGACGCCCATAGCGCGATGCTCGCGCCGGCGGCCGCGACTGGCAGCGCAGCAACGCCCGCGAGGAGAGGTTGCCAGCGGGGCCGCAGGCTCGCGGCCCCATCTGCCTCGCAGCGACGCCATGACCCCAGGATCAGGAAGAGCGCAGATAGGAGGACAGCCTGAGCCACGACCCAAGCGCCCAGGAACAAGAGGAAGGCTGACCGCCCCAAGCGGGTGGCAGCCAAGTCAGACGACTTCAGGAAGGACCGGGCGAGCTTACCACGGAGTTTGGCGCGCAGGTACGAGTCCCTCATGGCGTCCGTGGCATCGACGCCCAACTGCTCGACGAACAGGGAGTGGTGTACCCCGTACCAGACGTGCCCTCCGTCGATCGGACCGCGAGGCAGACCGGTCGAGCGGCTGTGCCACTGTGCCCAGACGGGACTGATCCCAATGCCCATCACGGCCAGACCGTTCAGGTGTGGCAGCGTGCCACTGGCTGACTCTTGGAGCTTATCCCCGTAGTTGAACGTCGCCTTCCACAGTTGTAGCGCCTCGTCCGGCCTGCCGTCGAGCATCGCGAGCTCGCCCTCGTAGAGTGCCATGCGCGAGCCGGCGCGCAGAACTCGCCCGAAGGAGTGGAACGACCAGCCCCAACACCCCATGCCGGCCTCGAGTTCTGGCATGCCGGCCGTCGCCACGAACTCCTGGACGGTCGTATGGGTTTCCCTTCTCCGGTAGCTCACCACGGGGCGCAGCGACCCTTGCACCCATCGCTCTCTCGCCTCCGCGTCCCGGTGCAGACCGTAGAGCACCCATGCCTCCAACGCGAGGGGAAACCCATTGTCCGGATCGGCCTCTTGCCAGCGTCGAGCGGCGCCAATCAGTGCCTGACCCTCTGGCATAGGGAGCCTCTGCTGAAGCCCGCGCTCGGCGATGTGCGCCTCCTCTAGAGCCACCTGCTGGAGATCGGCCGGGTCCACACCAGCCGTCCCTATCCGGTCGTAATCGAGATCGCTGGCGAGTGCGTCGGCATAGGCCGCCCAGGCTGCCGCCCTTCCGCCACCCTCGGCTGCCTGCTTCACCAGTGTAATGGGATCGGAGTCCCAACCCAGCAGGGCGCGTGCGAGGAGTTCGTCCGAGTCAGCGTTTTCCACACCCACGAGGTGAGTGGCTGAGCGCCCGCGATGGTCGTCGAAGATACGGATGAGCCATTCCCCCCCGACCTGCCAGAACTCCGGCGACACCGATCCGGGGGACGCCAGCCCAATGCCCTGCAGCTTCTGCAGCCAGTACTGCGGCTGGTGGATCGGGAACTTCAGCGGTCGGACCTGATACTGAAGCCGCGCCTGCTCGCGCAGAGCAGGGACTACCCCGACCACGAGCACGACGGCTATGCAGACGATCCAGGCAGGACGCAACTTCGGCATCATGGGCATGGTACCAGGATTGTCGATTGTCCCATAGCGGTGGCCTCTCTTGAAACGCTACACGATCATCCCCGCGCGCTCTCAGCCATCCCGGGCCGTGCACTCTACCGGCATTCCAGGGCGTCTCCTCAGTTACTTAGACTCATCCAAAGCGGCAGAGATTCACGGCAGATGGTCACGGATCGGGCGGGGGAGGTGGTTCCGCCTCGCTCTCCACCACCACCGGCTCCCAGATCACGTCGGCGTCGGGCAGTTTGACGCGGGTGCCATCACGGCCGGAGACGGACATCACCGCACTCCGGTCTCGAATGAAGAAGACTCTGTCGTCCTCGTTCCAGGCGTGCGGACCTGCCACCGTATCCCTCTCCCCAGGGCCGGTCAGGCGCTCCCCAGAGCCACTGGCGACATCGTACACGAACAAGCCGGAGCTCGGCTCGGAGCCGGCCTCGCCCCACACGACATGGCTACCCGTAGGTGACCAGGCAGCGCGGGGCCCCGGTGACGTGCTCGGCAACGCAGTCACCTCGCCGTCTGCCACTGACATCAGCCACGCCCCGTCCGCCTCTTCCTCGGCAGCCCAGGCAGTACATAGCAGCCAGCGTCCGTCTGGCGACGGCGCGGTCCTGCCACTGAACCCTTTCGCGGGGAGAGTGCCAACCCGCGCGTCCTCTCCCGTCGTGACCGCCGCTGCCCGCGCCTCCCCGTCGCTCGGACTCAGATAGTACAGCCGGTCGCTGTCTGCCGACCAGGAGAGGGACAGACTCCCGACGTCGTCGAATGCCTCACCGGCCACTAGGTTGCTCAGGGGAGACTGACCGTCCACGTGGGCCACGCAGACGGACGGAATCCCCCTGCGTACGCGGACATAGGCGACCCATTTGCCGTCAGGACTCATGGCGGGGCCGAAATGGTAGATCCCTTCCTCAGGCCCGACCACGTCCCGGAGCCGACGCGACTCAAGGTCGAGCACCTTGACCCCGCTGGCATCGCGAGAGTAGTACGTGACGGCCACCCTCTTTGAGTCGGTGCTCCAAGAAGGACTCCGGAGCTCCGTGTCAGGGGGTTCGAACACGGCGACCGTGCGCCCGGTGGCGGAGTCGACCACCCACAGCCCTGCACTCGCAGCACGGCCCCCTGCGGTGTGAAACACTGAGATGGCGATCAACTTCCCATCCGGTGACACTGCCGCCGACGATATGGTGGCCTTCCCGTTGTGCGCGGCGGTGTCAGTGCCTTGCGCCTGCTGGACGCCCGGGGACTGGCAGCCACACAGAAGCGCGGCCACACAGAGCACTATGGAACGCGTTCGCACTCTCTCTAGCATTCCTGTTCCGTCACTTCGCTGCCGCCTCTTCCCCCGCTCTTACTCATCTCCCTTTTGGGAACTCGCCTCCACCTCCCACGATAGATCGTCTGGCAGGAGAAAGGCGTTGGAGCCCAATGCTATCGTCTTCACTTCTTTCGTCTCGACAGAGTAAAGGCGTACCAGGTAGGTCGTATCCCAGGGCTTCGAGACATCGCCGCCAATGTCGAAAGCATGGAAGCGCGCGGGGTGATGGTGCATTTCCGTGAACGTCAGGAACTTGGAGTCTGGGGACCAGCACAGGTCTCTCTCGCCAACGGATTCAGACAAGAGGAGGTCCGTGCGTGGCAGCGGATGCCCTACGGCCGTGCCAATAGTGTCAAGATCCCCTAACGCGGTTACGACCGTCGGCTTACGCCTCCTCCTCATCGCCCTATACTCGCCGTCCGGCGATACCGCGTGTGACATACTCAGTCCATACCGCTCGCTCCAAGTAGCAGTGCCCTCTAGTCGCAGGATGGCGACGCTTCGGCCCTGCCTCGGAAGCTCTCTCGCCATCTGGGGGTCGGTCTCTGGGTGACGCCCTGCCTTCTCGACGGCCTCGGCCTCCTCCCGGAAGTGCGTCTCAAGGAACGACTCGACCGCGTCCTCGAAACCAGAGAAATCGCCGACGAATTCTGGCTCTTCCGTTCCCACCGTATACACCCACCGGGCCAACCGGGCGCGCCGGTCGCTCGTGCGGACCATCATCTCCAGCGTGTCGTCATCACGCCAGAACACAACGTCCGGTACACTCCACCTGTCCGTGGACTCGGCCGGTGCGACGGTCTTCGCTTCGCTGCCGTCCATAGGAATGACGAGCACCTGCATGGGGCCGACAGGCGGCGATCCCCTGAGCAGCATGGCGACATACCTGAAGGAAGGAGACGGCACACAGAATGTGTCTCTGGCATCTCCCCTGCCGTGCCAGAGAACCGCCTCCCCACCCGGATAGGGAAAGCGGCGGATTCGCAGATGAAGCTCTGATCCGAAGGTGGCAAGATACACGACCCGATGCTGACCCGGCTCCAGGTCACCCATAACGTTCGCTAGCTCCCACGCGTTTGAGCCGCGGGTTCCCACCGACCCAGGGCGGACGATCCTGTCGGTCTCGGAAACGGGCATCCCGAAACCAAGGTTGGTAAGGGGGGATCTACATACATCCCGTGCATGAGGTCGAGCTGCTGGAGGAGGACGCGCTCACGTGGCGTCAATTCCTCCGGGCCAGGTGTGCCTTCACCACCGCACGAGGCTAGCGTCAGCGCGCATAGCAGAAGCCCCAGGAACAGCCAGTCCGACGCCTTCGGCCTCTTCATCTGTCAGCCCTCCTCTCACGACTACGGGTCTACTGGCCCGTCCCCCTCACCTTACCACGGCCTTAACGTCAGCACTCAGTCAGCTTCCTCCACCCCCACCTCCCAGATCACGTCGGCGTCGGGCTCCTTCGCCCAGATGCCGTCGGGGAGCTTCTTGCGCGGGAGCCACTTGCCACTTGCGTCCGCGAAACCGTAATTGTCGCCACCGAGGTGGCGGGGTTCGTCGGGCAGGAGTTCTGGGCCGCCCGCCGCGTTCCAGCCCCGCTCGCTCTCGAAGATCACGACGACCTGGCTGGGGTCCGCGATGTCCGCCAGGGAGGCCCCACTCAGGAAGGCGTTGTACGCGAAGCCGCATTCCAACCCGTCGGCCTTGTCGCAGCGGTAGACGTCTCTGTTCCTCACATACTCGGAGAGGCGATCACTCCAATCGCTGGCGGGAGGGAACCGGTCGTCATTGTCGTCGACGTACATCTGAAGTGCCAAAGAGATGTTATTGACATTGGAGAGGCATACTGCATGCGGATGCGGCCTGGGGCGCACAGACCGTAACGCGAGGAGGATGGTCGCTATCGCGAGAGCCACCAGCAAGCACGTCAGTGTATATGAGAGCTTGCCGGTCGGTCGTCCCACGTTCACCTCCACCTCTGACAGTCCCTTAGGCATGCCTTGCCATCTTAGACGCCCTCGACGATGTGAAGGTTCTTCTAGTCCGCCAGGCTCCCGGGAGACTCATCTCTCCGGCTCTGCTTCCCGCCCACCCGCCTCCTCCACCACCGGCTTGGAGACGCAGTCGGGGTAGAGGACGGGGCCACCGATGTCGCGGGCTGGGGCGTAGAGGAGGGGGCGTCCTCTCTCCTGTGAGAGGGCGATGATCGCGCCAGCGGCCTCGACAGCGCGCCCGTGGCGGGTCATCTGTAGCTGCCGCCGCAGGCCCCTAATCCCCTCGGGATCGCCCAAGCGCGCCAGGTGATAGGCCCACCAGGCGGGTGAGGAGTCCCACACATCCGTGGGCATGGAGAACGCTTCCTCGACGACAGAGTGTAGGACCCCGGCGACGTCGCCATAGCCGGCCCGCGCCAACGCGACGGTGGGGCCGGTGCCGCCCTTGTCCCAGGAGCGCAGGACATCCAGCCCGGACTCGTCTCCCCGCTCCAACAGACAGATGGCCGCGAGGCAGCCGACGCTGGCGTTCCATCCGTAGCCCCCCGGGTTGAGCGTGCATCGGGCGGTGTCGTTGAGCCGTGTCTTCAGGAGTCCGGTAGCCCATGCCTCCGAGATGCGGCCCAGGCAGCGGACAGCCCGTGCACGAGTTTCGGGGTCCTGGTCTCTCAATCCGTGCTCGAGGACGGGACGCAGGTAGCCAGGATGGTCGCCGACGAGAGGCAGCAGAGAGGGAAGAGCGGCGAAGTCGCTCCGGAGATCCGCCTCGGCCGACAGAGGACAGGCCCCCTCCTCAGACGCCTTCACCCGTGCGGAGGCGAGGGTGAGGGAGTAGTAGCTGTCCCTTCGGGGCATCCAGACGGAATGGTCCCAGTCGTAGCTGGGAGGCCGGATCGAACCTCCTCGCAGTTCCGAGAGGGCCTTGTCAAGCGCGCCTACGGCGTCTTCTTCTCCCAACCGAACCAGGGAGGCGGCGACTTCACATCTCTCAAGGAGGGAAGACCATTGGTCCAGTGGCTTCAGGCGCGGGACTGCCTGCTGTCCCTTGAGCGCGACCAGAGTAGCGATGCCCTCGCAGCGCACGACTTGGTGAGGATCGTTCAGGGCCTGTGCGATGTAGTCATCGGCTCGGGCGCTGTCAAGCCGGGCAAGCTTGGCAAGGCCGATGGACCGGAACAGAGGGTCCTTGCTCCGGGCTGCCTCCTTGAAGTAGGCGCGGGCCACCGGGATGATCGGCATGGCAACGAGTTCATCGTAGACGGCAGCGGAATCCCACACGCGCTCCGGATCGTCGCCCATCCCTCTTTGGCGAATGGCGGTGAGGAGTCGGTCACGGATGTAGGGTTCGATGGTGGCGAAGTCGATCGCCGTTGTCGGGCCACCAAGAGAGGAGCCGAGTCCGGCAAGGATGGAGAGGGTAGCCTCACTCCGGAGAATCTCCTCGGCCAGCTGCACGTCCTCGGCCGATGGCCTTGCGCCGCCATCCAGAGACGCCATGGCAGACGCGGGGCTAGTCAAACCTGCGAGCAGCAGGAGAAACGGAAGCAGGTACGCTCTCATCGGAGATCACCTATCCTCTCCAGCGATACTGTCTGACCCCTCTCGGGCGGCATCCCCATCCCACGGCTGGGGCGTTGCCTACATACCAGGACCCCTGCTCAGTTAGTTAGACACACCAGGGGCGGCAGAGGTTCACGGCAGACGGTCACGGATCGGGCGGGGACTCCTCTTCCGCCTTGCTCTCCTCCACCACCGGCTCCCAGATCACCCACTCGTCAGCCGGCTCCTTCGCCCAGGTACCGTCGGGGAGTTGCTTGCGTTCGATCCATTGAGCATGTCCATCAGCGAAGCCGTAGTTGTCCCCGCCGAGGTGACGGGGTTCGTCGGGCAGGAGTGCGGGGCCACCGCTCAAGGCTACTCCACACCCGCGTTCGAGCACCGCGACTGCGTTCTCAGGCTCCATCACGTCGCTGAGGCGCGTAGCAGAAAGAGAGATACTGCACGCAAAGGGATATCCCCCGAGGCAACGGAAGCAACGCGGATGTGAACGCTTCGGTAGCACGCTACCAAAGCAACCTAAAACCCACATTTGCCTCACCGCTCTCAATACTCTTAAGGTACATGACCAGCATCAGGAGGATGGGCGCGAGCGCGATGGCCATGTAGCGCCAGCCGTCGCCGAGCGTGCGGTAGTAGACGCGAGGATTTGAGCTCCGCGCGTCGGGCCATATCCGGTGGCAGACCATCAGTATCGGCAACATCGCCACCTTGAGCACGAGGCCCAGGAAGGCGACGCCCCAGACGGCCAGGGAGACCGGTTCCGGCAGCACGCCGCCGAGGAGCCAGTCGAAGATGAGCACGGCGAAGGCGATCCACCAGACGAGGTGCGCGCCGTCGAGTTCGGTCGCGAGCCAGGAGCGGGTCTGGACTTCGGTTTCTCGGCGGGCATCGCGGTCGGCCGCCGCCTCCTCTCGCGCCACGTGACGCTTGTATGCGCCTTCGATGATCACGGAGTAGGCAGCCGAGAGCACCCTCTCGGCGTCGCGACCCGAACCCAGCCGAGCGCGCCACCGTCGGTCAATCGCTCGCTGCATCGCCAAGCCGATGATAAGCGTGACTGCGGTGAGCCCTAACACCAGAGCAGGCAACTGGAAGATCTGCCACAGCGTCCGGTCGGGCAGCCGGCGGAGGATCCAGTGCCCCGCGAGGTAGAGACCCGCGAGAAGGGCAGCGAAAATCCCCAGAGCGGTCCCAGCCGCGGAGAGGTCAATGCACCGATTGGCGAAGAGCACCCGCCGCGCCCCCCGCGCCCACTCCTCTTCCCCCAGGTTCCGGCGCGCCCAGTCGGCGTACTGCTTGATCTCCTCGAGCCCATCCTCGGAAGAGTGGCGGTCTGGCTCGTGGGTCATGGCGAGGTCTGCCTCCCCTTCTGTTACTTCGGTAGCGTGGTGCCGAAGCCTGTCGTGATGGCTCACTGTGTGGCTGTTAAGTAGCCTTGGGACACCGTGCGCAGGTCAACCGCCCGTGAGACCGCTCCGAGCGCACTTTGGGGCACGGATGAGTTTCTGGACAGGACGGGTACCATGGGGCATCGACCCACGCACGCGGCATTGCCTCTCACTGCAGGATGTAACCGCTCGCCATCGCTTCATCTCCGTACTGACTTGCGCCTCACTGAGACTCGAACGCCGGCTTCGTCAGCAGCCAGTCGGTGTGCGCATCCGCAAACGCGTAGACGCTCCCGCCGTTGTGCCGCAACACTGCCACATCCCTCGGCCCGTCCGAGGGGTTGTCGCCCGGATGCGCCGTCTCGTAGAACAGCACCACCGCCTCTCGGTTCGCGATCTCCCCCAGCATCTTCCCGCTTACGGCCTGGTTCATACCGTAGCTGCAGCGCGCGCCTGATGGGTCGGCAGGACACCTGAAGTCCTCCTGCCCGACTACATATGGCAAAAGATCATCCACCCAGCGATCCGAATCCGGGAGTTTCCCTCCGTGCTCATACGCCCACTGGTCCGCCGCCAGCGCCAAGTGGGATAGGTGCGAGCGGCACTTTGCCTTCTCCACCACACCCACCGCTCGAGCGGCCGCAGGCTGTACTATGTGGGCGACCTCACGAGCAGTCCGGAACATCCCGTATATCACCGCGCCAACTGCAACGACGGCGATCACGACGATGAGGCCCACTACTTGACTGCGTTTCATCCTGCTCCTCCTCTGAGGCTCTGGGCCTTGGCAGAGACAACTCCCGTGGTGTGTGGTCCGCAAAAACTCATCGGCGCCGCTGAGGGTCTCCATAGGGCTCGTTCGGCTCTGCCCTAATTGCTCCCTGCCGTCAGTAGCAGCAACGCGGTGGCTCCCTGCAAGGCGCCGGTAACCGGCCTGCCGAAGTTCCCAGATGTGCCTGTTACGCGGCGATGGAACCGGCTGCGTATGCCGACCGCCCTTGGGACCGCTCTGAGGGCACTCTAGGGCACGGATGAGTTTCTGGGCAGCGCGGGCTCGTCGGATTATTGCAGACTACCTCTAGGTTTGCTTGAGTCGCTTCGCCTGAGCCACCAGCTGCCTGGCCCGCTGACCTCCCTTGCGACCAATGCGCTCGTAGAACTTGGGACCGTGGCGCTTCTTCGTCGTTTCACCGCCCTTGCGGCCAATGGTTTCGTAGAACTTCGGTCCGTGCCGGGCCTTGGTTGTGCGGCCACCCTTGCGTCCGGCATCTTGTACCGTCATCTCTCCCTTTTGGGGCATGTTCCCTTACCTCCCTGTGCTCACCACAAGCCCTATCCAGACGTTCCTGGGGTCTCCTTCATCGCCGAGTAGCTGCTATCCTGCCTCTCATCAGTATGGCGAACACCTGAGTGGCCCCACAACACCGGTTACGTGCCCATGTGACCACCACAGACAGGACTACTTCCGTGGGGCCCCTGCTCTGTGTGTGAAGGACTTCGCACGCCAGGGCCGAAGACAGCGGTGGATCAGGTCCGCACAGGG
>SDBS01003171.1_pt1 | contig 16103 bp, 25 predicted proteins | sample 2277091 | NCBI WGS metagenome assembly SDBS01 (sample SAMN10404972, study PRJNA504765) | marine sediment metagenome | isolation source: marine sediment core GS10_PC15, 163 cmbsf | place: Arctic Ocean: Southern Knipovich Ridge | collected 2010 | reverse complement strand
TATTTAGTTGTGGGATTGTAGGAGGGCTATTGCGTACTCTATCATATTTTGAGGGGAAATCTGATAAAAGATATTTAGAACGTATTGAATCTAAATTAGAAGGTTTAATGAGTTAATTCCCCCCTCTTAGATAAAGGGTTTAAGGTCCACAATGGGGATGAATGATTAATTCTAGTATAATAATCTTTAAATAATAAGAGATTGTAAAATTCATAATGAGAAAATGCATTGTTAAATCAAAGACATATTCTAATACATATCTATGTGGAACTGCTTCATATTGTGGAGATTTGTATAAAGCGAAAATATTTGAAGAAGACACATTTCCAAACTATATTTTAGACGGAGAGGATGAGATTATATATTTAGATTCTAAAAAAGGACTTGAACTTCTTACAAGCGCAATCAAAGATTTAGATAAAAGAATTCCTCTAGAAGAAACAAGATTAAATAACCTAAAAGAAGGAAGAGAAGCATTATTTAATGCAAATCCTGAAATGGTTTCAAAATTTGTAGAAAGATATAATAAACGACATAATCCTCTAATAGGAATTAGTTCTGAAGAAGAGAGAAAGATAATTGAAAATATTATTGAAGAAGCAGAAAAAGTATCTGTTTGATTTTGTTAAGGTCCACAATGGGGGGTGAATAGTTAAGAAAAATATATAAGCAGCACCTACTTTATTACAGTATAAAAAGAGGAAAAATGAAACCATTAATTAAATGGGCTGGAGGGAAATCAGGAGAGATAGGAGAGATAAATGAGATGATACCTTCATTCGAGAGATATGTTGAACCATTTTTTGGAGGAGGTGCCTTATTTTTTAATTTAGAACCAATGAAAGCTATTATAAATGATACCTCAAGCGACTTAATTTCTTTTTATAAAATTTTAAAAGATAAGTATAAAAGAGAATTATTTAAGCAAGAAATTTATAAATATCTTGAAGCATGGGAAAGAATAGATGAATATATAAAAATTTTTGGAGACAATTTTTTAAATCTTTATTATGATTATAAAAACAACCATTTAGATTATGAAGAATTATTGTTGAAGATAGATGATCTTCTTAAAAAGAAAATAGTAAATTTTAATGGAATGTTTAAGCCAAAATTTTGTATATCAAGAAAAAATCTTCTTAACCGATTAAAGGCTAGTTTGATTCGTAAAATAAAGAGGATAAAGGAAATTAATAAAATAAATTCTTTTTCTGAAAAATATATAAAAGAACATATTGAAACAGCATTTAGAAGTGGTTTTTATACTCATTTTAGAGATATTATGAATTTATCTGATAAAGAATATAAGGAGATATCTGAAGAAAAGAGGATAGCAAATTATTATTTTATAAGAGAATTCTGTTATGGTTCAATGTTTAGATTTAATGGTGAAGGAAAATTTAATATACCTTATGGAGGAATTACATATAATAAAAAAGATTGGAGAAGAAAAGTAGGTAAACTTTTTTCAAAGGAATCTTTAAAAATTTTATCAAGAACAAAAATATCTAATAAAGATTTTGAATTTTTCCTTAAAAAAATTAATTTAGATCAAGATGATTTTATTTTTTTAGATCCTCCCTACTATTGTGAATTTAATGAATATGATCAAAGACCTTTCGGAAAAGAAGACCAAATAAGACTGTCGAATTTTTTATTAGATGTGAAAGCAAAATTTATTTTAATTATAAAAGAGAACCCTTTTATTCTTGATTTATATAAAAATAAAAAAAACATTAAAATAAAATCTTTTGATAAGACTTACTTATATAATGTAAGAGGGAGGAATTCTAGAAAAACAAGACATTTAATAATTTATAACTTTTGATCATTTTTTGTATAATGTAAATTTTGGCAATTTTTTTAGTCCAATGTAGTTAAACATTTTGTAATTAGCTCTTCTTGCAGTTATAGGAAGAATTCTTTTTTTAAGATTTTCTTGAGGTATAAAAGGATAAAGAATTATTTCTTGATGATCATCCCATTTAAAATTAACTATTAAAGGAGGAAGTAAAAATCCTGCTTTAAAGACCTTATTATATATCTCCCAACCAGCTCCAAAAATTTCATCTTTTGGTTTAGAATTATTTGTTTTAATCTGGGCTCTAAAATTACATCCTGTACATTGAACATCAACCAATGGAAAACTGGGGGGCATTAACATTAATTTTCTTCCACAATTTGGACATTTAATTAATCTAATAACTTCTTTCTCACCAATATTTCCAGATTCTTTATTTTTGCTCATTATTTTGCTCTTTTAAATAAACCCAAAAAAGATTTCTTTTTTATTTTTGGATTAACTACTTTCCTTTTATTTTTCACAGAATTTTTTGTTGTAGTTTTCTTTTTTATTTTTGGATTAACTACTTTCCTTTTTTTTATTATTTCAATTTTTTTCTTAATTTTATTGTTTTTCTTTAAAACTATTTTTTCATCTTCTTTCTTGAGGGACACTTCATTTAGATAATCATTTATTTTTTGAGATAATTCTTTGGGACTTAAAGAATCCAAAATCATTTTTCCACCCCACAAAACCATAATTTCCTTAACTTTAAGAAATTCTTGACGAGACAACTCCTTTTTCTTTTCAAATTCCATTAAAGTTCTTAAGAATGTTCTTACTATTTTTTTATTATTTGAGATATTAACTGCGAAAAGAGCTCCCCCGCGACCGTTTAAATCCTTACAAATATATTCTGTTAACTCAAATGGATTTTCTGCATTTTCATCATAAGTTAACCTGCCTGTCCACCAAAGTCTAGATAAACCATTTAAAAAAGTTGGATGGTTATCTCCAAAGAAATAATGCTGCTTTATATTTTTTTCTTCTATAGATGGCCATCTATATTTCATATAACCCCAAAACTCTTTATGGCAAAGACCGGCCCAGACTCTTTCATCTGCTGCTTGACTATCTTTAAGCTCTTTTAACTTTGAATATAAAATTTTTATATTATTAAGGTCTGTCTCGTGTGGTTTTTTCTTAGACATATCTAATTTAAAATCTGGAAAGTTTTTTTCATATTTACCAAAAGATTCTTCACTAATCCAATCACTTTTTAATTCTTGATATTTATCTATATTTTCTTTAATATCTTCCTTCATTTGGTCAACTAATTCCTGCTTTAAAAAGTAGAGATTCATTCTCCGTTTTCCTCCACTTTTTCTAATTCCTTTAATGAATCTATAGTCCTTGAGCTTAAATATTCAAGAATATCTTGTGCGAGTTTAAATGTATCCTTTTCATTTAATTCTTTTTTTTCAAAATCAATCCCTTTTTCTTTTAATTTTTTATTTATTACTCTAAACCACCTTTTTTCTCCATATTCAATAAAAATTCCATCTTCTTCTTTTAATTTATCTAAAACATATACCAATGAAGGTAAGATAATCACTGAACACATTATATCATTATAAAATTTATTTTTTCTATATTTATTATAAATTTTATATACACTTTCAGGAACATATATTTCAATTTTATTATTTAATAAGGACACACTAATACTTCTATTGTATTTATCAGTTGATGCGTTTATTAAAAATATAGATGGAATATTGGATAACTTACCTCTCTCATTTTCTATAATAATTGGAAAATGTTTTCCTATAGCTAAAATATCTCCCTTTTTTATTTTAAATAAGTCATTCCCATAATCTTTATTAAAATCTTTTGAGTAATAGTTATCTATGTTTTCATTTGCAATAATTAATGGTAAAATAAAAACTATATAATCAACATCTCCAGCATGAATCATGAATTCATTTTCTCCAAGATTTAATTTTTGAATATCTCTAAATTTTGTTTTTGAACATTCCATATGACAAATAATTTTTGCCTTATTTTTTTCTATAAGTTCTAGCAATTCTTTATTATCTAAATTTAAGGTTAATTTAATAAGATATTCATTTACAAGATTTTTATGAGACAAGTTTGTTTCAAATTTTGAAGATCTATAATCATTATTATTTTCTCTTAATACAGGATGGGGGAAAAATACACTATCTTTAATCTTCATAGAAGGATACCTCCAAGGCCCATTTCTCAGAATCTTTTAATTCAAATTCGATATTAACTATCTTATTTTTTGATACTTTCCCAATAAATATTTTATTGTCAGTGCATTTTAAATTTTTTGTATACTTTTTTGTTACTAATTTAGCTTCATCAATTAATAAAATCTTTCTATTTCCATCTTCTCCACTAATTAAGATATCTGCTTTTAATGAGGATGATTCTTCTGGTATGGAGAAAATTAATTTATATATTCTATTTTTATTAGAGAAAGCCCTTATAGAATTTGCTTCAATTATCTTTTTTATTTTTATGTTTGAATCTTCTCCAGGACCTTTATTACTATTATCTCCACCAGAACCATCGTTTTTACCTTTCCCCTTACCTCCCCCTTTTCCCGTTATTTCAATTTTTGTTTTATCCCTCTTTTTTACTATAGATACCCCGGTAGCAATATCCCAAGGAATGTCCTCTATTGGTTTCCTCTTTTTTAGATCATTATCAAAATCATCTGGGAGATATTCCCCCATCCCCTCCGGATCTAAACTTTCTAGATTATCCTCTTGTGACATCTTTTTTATAGATTCATTGATTTTGTGATATAACAATTTTAATATCTTACTTGCTTCTTTGGGGTTTTCTCTAAACCTTTCAGGATACCACTTGTCATGTTTTGGATCTTCTAAATTTCTAAGATATGCATTTAATTTATCTCCCTTCAACACCAATATTCCTGCACAATCTTCTACTCCTCGCAATCTTGATTTATCAAATATTTTCATTCCATTACTTCGATTCATCGAGATTTTATTATTCAAACCTGCTTCCAAGGCAACTTTTAAAAATACGTCGTTTTTTTCTAATATGGAAAAAGTATATTCTGTTGAATTTATATTACCTTCTAAGATATCATAATAATCAAACAGAGTTTTATCTACAATACTTTTATATTGATCTGAACGATATTTTTCAATAAAATCTTTTAAAGATTCTTTATCTAATTGTTTTCCCTCAAATTTAAATATTAAATTCCCTTCATACAACGCTAATAAAAATGAGTGCATTATTGAACAGATTATCTTATCTTTCCAATTATCTTCTGAGTTATCAAATCCTAAAATGTAGACATCTGTACCTGGCTCTTTTCTATTGAAGGAATTATCCAAATTAAATTTTTCTTTAATATTTGAATAATTTTTAATTTTTCCATAGTAACCTTTTCTATGGGTATATTTACCATCCTCATTATAATTGCTAGCTAAATTTGCCACTCCTTGATAAGCTTCAAATCCTTCAGTATCCCTTGTGCTGTAAATAACCATACGTAAATCAGAACAAGCAAAAGTAGAATTTTTTCCTAGGCCAAAACTCCCACCAGCTAAAGGATTGTTATCTGATACTGTATCGTATTTAACAAGTTTGTTCCACCCAGTAAAAGAAATATTTTCCTGCTTTGCACCATCTAAGCCTGTAGTATTAAAATCACTAATTCTTAAACATAAAATTTTATAATGATTTAGAATTTTCTTTGCATTCTCTACAAATAATTCTACACGTTTATCTTTCTTGGTGATTTTCCAAAATTTTATTATTTCTCTCAAAATCTTATCAAATCCTAGACAATCTGGAACTTTCCTTTTTTCTATATAAAAACTTTCAAATTCTAAAATGACTGGCTTTTTATTGTTTAATCGGGCATCTAATGAGTTTTGAGCGCTTTCTTTAGCAAGAGAAAACAAAGGATTATTTAAGAAATGCTCTATTTGTCCACTTAATCCTTCAATTGCATTAGTTTCCTCAATAGGGAACTCCCATCCAATTTCTTTTAAATTTTGATCTTTTTCCATTTTATAACTTAGAAATTTCTTCTTTAATTTCCATTTTACTATAAACTAAATCCCTTCTTTTTCTGTTTATTTCTACTAAAGGCCTCTTTTGCAGAATTTACCTCAGAATTAATAGTTCTAAATATTTTTGATATTTGCTCTTCTGTATATGCATAACTAGACCTATTAGAACAATTTTTTAGAAGCCTTATTTTGTTTAAAAGATCATCTACTCTTCGGCTAGCTATTCGCTTAAACTTTTCTTCTCTACTCTCTTTGGTATTATTTACATTCTTATTCTTAAATATCATACAACTATCTAGAAATAAAAGGTATTTAAATCTTTCTATTTGCCTTCTATATGAAATATGTGTACAAGATATAAGATATTTAGATCTATATTAGAGCATATAAATATTTAAAAAGATAGAAAATTTGATCGATCGTCGATAAAATTGAAAGGAGGTACAAAAAGAAAAAATGAACGCTTTTGTTAAAATAATAGCGAAAAACCCACCCTCTATCTTGTTAGCTTTTGGTGGATTGGGTTATTTATTAGGGGTAGCAGGAGCAGGAGCCTTATTAGTTGCAGGAATCTTACTTCAGATTGGTTGGTTAGCTAGATTCTTTGTATAAGCTTCTTCCCCCAAATTATAAGAAATTTTTCTAGCTGGAGCCGAAATACCCACTTAAATTTCTTTCTCTTCAACCCAACCCCTCGCAGACAATGCCATCTTTGTCGCTATCTAATCTATGAACATCATTGTTGGTTCCTCCACAGAATTCAAACATTTCCTGTGCTTGTTCTTGTGTGGTAAAATCATCACAATTATAAGTATCATCAGCACAATCATCTGAAGTTTCTTGTTCATCTAATGCATCATCTTCAGCAACATCTTTATCTCCTTTACCCTGAAAAATAAGGAAAACAGATAATGCAATTACTCCCAGAATCAATAAAACCAATATAATAATAAGCGTCTCTCTTTTCATTTTCTTATTAGTTTTGAGAAATACTTATAGTTTTCTATTATAATAATGTTTAAAAAGGGGAGAAGAGAAGGAAAAGTATGGCTAAATTGATGTTCTATAAATCAAGTCAGAGAGAAAAATACTTTTGTGTATTAAGTGCCCTCTCTATTCCTTTACATAAAACCAGTTCGAGAAAAAGTTATCAAGTGGCAGGGGAGAAAATGATGCAACATTTAGGGGATAAATTAGATAAAAAAGTTCTTGAAGGAGATTTCTATTTATCAGGATTTTCTTTCAAAATTAGGAGTCTTGAAACGCCTCAAAAAGAGGAACTTAATTTATTAAAAAATTCATTAGATAAATTCGTTCAAGAGAATCAATTAAGTATGAGGTTGAAAGTAGCATAAGTAAATTTCTTTCTAAATCCTCCCAACCATTTTCCCACATTCACCTTCTTCATCGCCATAAGTGTATACATCACTGAATCCTGCTGTGATTATTTCTTCTTTTTTGCCTGTCTTCTTAATATATCATAAAGAGTAGTTATGCCTGAGAGATAACCTTTCTTATATTCCTCTGGTTTTTCAGATTCTAATATAGGTATTACAATCTCTGTTAACTCTGGATTTTCTTCCAAAATTTCTTTAAAAATATCATCACTAGTAGACTTAAATCTTTTTGATTTTTTTGAATCTTTAATAGCTTTTTTATGTTCTTTTATAGTTTTTTCTGTAATTGTGGGTAGTTTCATATTCTCTCAAAGAACACTTCACTTAAATAATTAATTATTATAATAATCAATCATAAATTTAGGAATAACTTTTTCTTTAATCATTCTTTTTGTTTTATCTTCAACAGATTCAAAAAATTTAGCGTCTTTTAGATGTTTTGCCTTTTCTTTTAATTCTTCCTTTATTGTTTCGTTAATAGCCAAACTAAATATTTCTCCTGCTTCAATTAAATCTCTTACTTCTTTAATATCCTCATCTGTTTTTAGAATTATGGCATTAATTGATTTATGCGTAAGAGTTAGTGCAGTGGTTTTATGACTTCCATCTCCCATAAGGTATTTTATCTTTTTATTTTTCTTAATATATTCTTTTATTTTTTTGTTATATTCTTGAGCTTTTTTAGATTTTCCTCCTAATAATGGTAACCCAACTGACAAAGGAATTACAGGTGTTGGTGGAAGTATCTTTTGATGCCCTTTTTGACAGATTCGAAAATAGATTTTCAATACATGTGGATTGTGAACTGGAAAATCTCTTGTTGTGATGATCTCATTTGGTTTTAGATTTTTTATTTTCATAATTCTCAAAAGAACCCCCCACTTAAATTTCTTTCTAAAATCAGAAGAGGAGGAAGGCAATAATTTTATAAAGTCTAACTAAATCTGAATATCATGGAAAAAAATGTACTTTTAACAAAGGAATTTACTTTTGATTCTGCCCATAAATTAGAATGGCATAAGGGCCCGTGTAAAAATCTTCACGGACACACATATAAATTACATGTTACTATTCAAGGAGACTTAGATGAAAATGGCATTGTTATGGATTTCATTGATCTCAAAGAAATTGTAACAAAGAAAGTTCTAAACTTATTAGGCCATAGTTATCTAAATGAGACAATTGAAAATCCTACAGCAGAAAATATAGCTGTTTGGATATGGGAGCAATTAAAAGAAGACCTAAATCTTTATGAAATTAAGTTATGGGAAACTCCTACAAGTTATGTTGTTTATAGGGGATAATTATTTCTCAGCACTAAAATATCCTAAATCGCAATCATCAAGATAACCTTTCCAAAATTCTTCTCCTTTTTCTTTTATTCCTTCTTCAGAGATGATTGGTTTATGCCAGACAATCTTTTTAAATCCTGTATTTTGAAGAAGTTTTTCAATAACTTTGAGATCATGATAATAAGAATGTAATGTTATAATATGGTTCTCACCATTATAAAGTTCAACATCTATTTTCTGACCTTCTTGAAAAGAATCAATCTTTTTAATAACCCCAAATTTCTTTAGATTATGCACTTTTCTTTTTGGCATATCTAAAATCCCTACAATCTTTCCTCCTTTATTTAAAGCATTATAAAAACGTTGAAGAAGCAAACTAACTTGTTTCTCCTCTTTAAGATAGTTTAAAACAAATGGGGAGAGAATTATATCACAAGCAGGATAAATATATTTATTCATATCTTCGAGAATGTATTTAACATTTTCTAAAGCCACTTTTTTTGCTTTTGCAATTTGTTCTTTAGAATTGTCTATCCCATAAACAAATTTAGCATCTTTAGATATTTCTTTAGTAAAAAATCCATCTCCACATCCAATATCTATTACAATTTTATCTTTTAAGTTTCCAAGAATTTTTAAAGAAGTGGGCAAAATAACATACTTTTTATCGGGTTTTTCATTGGTTTTTTCATATCCTTTAAACTTATTCATAGATATCTTTTAGAACTCTCCACTTAAATTTCTTTCTAAAAGGTAAAAGAGAAGGGGGATTATTTTATCATTTTCTTGCTAGAATAGTAAAAATTCCTGCCGTATATCTCAAAGAATGCTCCCAACTTCCAGGCTTGGGGTTTTTAATTTGATAAAGATTTCTTGGCATTTCTTCTACTCTTTCTATTACCAACCCAGACTCAATTAAACCATTAAAAGCTTCATCTAAATAATGACGATGTTCAATAACTTTCTCATCTTTAGACCTCTGTTTTTGTTTTACTGCATATGGCACGGTGATACAATATCCTTTGCCATTCCAAATTGGGTCAAATACACACAAAGGATTATGGGCATCAGCACGATATAATCCCCTTTTCTTTAAAACACGAGCAACTTCTGAATAAACTTTTTTTACATTTGGGATATAACACATTGATGGTGCTTGGTAAACTAAATCAAAAAAATTATTTTTTAACATTGAAAGGTCATTCATACTTCCTTGAATTGTCTTGATTTTATACCCATAGTGAGCTGCTGCTTTTTTATCTCCTTCAAGTTGACCCTCTGAAATATCAAGGACTGTCACATTTGCCCCTAACAAAGAAAAAACTGCTGATTGTTGTCCTCCTCCTGAAGCAAGACATAAAACATTCTTTCCTTTAAGATTGTGAAGAATTTTAAGGGGATAAATATCATTAATTGGGCTGGGAGGATTTTTTATCTTTCCATTGGCAATTTTTCGCAAAACTTTAATATCTAATTTTAACCAAGGTTTTGTAAAATCACATCCTTCTTGGACTTCCTTATTCCAAAATTTTTTATTTACAGAGGCATAATTTTTTCCCATATCTCATCAAAGAACCCCCCACTTAAATTTCTTTCTAAAATCAGAAGGAGAAGGGGGACATACTTTATCTAGGAGTTGAAGAAGTTATTTTTTCCTCACTTTCCATGATGAAAACATAGGAAATTTAGATGCAAATGCATACTCTTTAGGGAATAATCTTTTAGACTTTTTAATAGGAAAGCAATCTACGTAATCCATAATCTCAAAATTATTCTTTATTATTGTCTTGATAATAGTATCATATTTCTTATGATAAGTAGGCATTCTGATATATTTACCTTTAATGTCTCTCCATGTGCCATAAATTTTTCTCTCTTTAAAATAATCTCCATATACTCTAACTTTAACCCCTTTAATCTTCTTCTTTTCCATACATTCAGATACAGGATTTCCTATAGAAAAAACAAAAATCCCGTTCTTTTTTAGTAGGTTGTTTATTTGTTTGAAAACTTTGTTCCAGTCATCAAAGTAGTCTAAAACCAAGGTAGCTAGAACAATGTCAAATTTTTCCTTAAATGGAATCCTATACCCAGATGCAACTCTCAAGTCTAATTGAGGATTTTCTTTTTTAGCTATTTTAATCATCTCTGGACTTAAATCAAATCCCTTTACTTTAGCTCCTTTTTTAGTTAAAAGTTTAGCATAAATTCCTGTTCCACAACCAAAATCTAGAATTTTCTTTCCCTTAACTTTTCCTAATAATCTTAATGTTGTGGGCATCTCTAACAATTCGTTATAAAACCATCCTTGAGGAAATTTCTTAGTTCTATAATGATGATAGTGATCTGCCATAAAATCATAATTCTTTTTCACTTCTTTTTCATGAGTTTTCATTTTTTCACAAAGAACCCCCCACTTAAAATCTTTTCTAAAAAAGGGTAGAGGCAGTAACTCAGCAGAGCCACCACTTGCTTTTTGGAAAGCAAGAAAACCTTTCAATAATCTTGTCAGAGAATTTATTCAGAAGTTGAAAGTTTTCCTCTACCCTAAAAATTTAATAGTTCTAAAATATAAATAATTAACTGTTATTTTTTATTATCTAAATTCTTTTAAATTTATTTTATTTCATTTCTATATGAAAGACACCCCTTTAGAGCATGATAAACAAATCTGGACCTTTTTTTCTATTGGAGTTGTTTCACCGGTAATCATATTATACTTTGTGGTTCTTGAAAAATTAAATGGTTATGAAGGTTGGGCTTTAGTTTTAGGTTTTTCTATATTGATATATTCTATTTTTCTTACCTTAGGTTATGGATTTAAAAAACAAAAATCAATAGAATCTTTTGGAGAATTTGGAAGTTATTTAGATTATGATTTTGGAAGAAGATTGAAGAGAAGTTATTATCCAAAAACAAAATTTATGGCAGAAATTATTTTAATTTTAATAGGATTCCTTTATCTTAAGGCTTTCTTAGAAGCAGGCCATCTTTTAATCTTTATACTTATCCTATCAATTGCACTTGCTTTAAATTGCATTGCTAATTGTAAGGCCAAATCAAAATATCGACGAAAAGGAGGAAGAGATTGGCAAGACCGTTGTGATTATTTAAGAGAATATATTTGTGAATAATTACCTACCAACCTTCCTATCACATTCCCCCTCTTCATCGCCATAAGTGTATACATCACTGAATCCTGCTGCAATTATTAGTTCGTTCACGAAAACCTGTTTTCCTAAATTATCAACATAAACAAAAGCAAGGGTTCTATCATATTTATCTGTTTTATTTAATGTTTCAGCTTGCTCTAATATTACCTCTTTATACAAAACTAAACTTTCTAAGAACTTCGTAGCTCTTTCATAACCTTCTTCATCTTGTTCAGGAGTATTCACACATAAAAGCCTTATGTTATCTCCTGTATTCATCCTAAAAGTATCTCCATCTATTACCTCTATAACAAACTCCTCTCCTTCTCCTTTTTCTACTTCCATATTATAGACCAAGTATAAAGCAAAGCTGATTAATATTATAAGTAATAGAACAGCTGAGATTGCTATTAGAATAGTTTTAGTTTTATCTTTCATTTAGATAAAGAGGATTCTCTTATTCATAAATTTAACTTCTTAAGCCCCTATATTTAGAATTATCTATTTCTTCTTTTCCTTGACCGATTAACAAAAAACACTATAGCAAGTACAATTAATCCTAATATGGTCATTCCAATAAAAATACTTTGTCCTTGAGGACTATAAAATAATGCAAAAATACCTAAACCTATGCAAATAAATCCAAGAACATATCCTATTCCAATCGCAGCAGAATAAATTCCTAATTGTTCTGAAACTTTAATTCTGTGTTCTACAGTGGATTTTCGGGAACCCTGTTTCTTGAAAAAATCTGTTTTTTTGATTAACCAATAAGTAAAGAATATCAATAAAACTATCCAAATTCCCCATAAAATAATCCCGAACGGTGATTGAATATAACTATAAAATATTTTCAATAGGATTAAATAAATAATCAGAATCAAAAAGAAGATTATTCCTTGAGATTTCACTTTCATATAAATATTAGTAATTTTCTCTTTTTATATTTTCCCCCATAACCCCCCTAATAACCAGAAATATAAATAATTAACTATCACAAAGATTTTTATATTACTTTTTCTATTCTAAATTATGATAAATCCCACATCTAGGCTCAGAACCTTGGGAGGAATACTTTTTTTTAACTTAATTGCTGGCGCTTTAATTTTACCAGAATTAGATAATTCAACTGTATCAAATATTTGGGTTGCTGCAACATTTATCTTTGTTATATTTATTTTTACACAGGTTAGAAAAGTTGATAAGATTGCTGCAAAAGATAAAAAAGTAAAGAGAGATGTCAGTAAAACATTTGTTAGCCCTATGAAGTATTATATTATTGGAACAATTCTAATTATTTTGATTTATGTAATTACTATTCTTATTGAAAAAGCTTATTCAATGCATTTGATAGTTTTAAGGATAGTTTTATGGGGTCTAGTAATTATTGGAGTATCTTGGACTTTGTGGAAAAAGAGAATAGGTCGGTTTTCCAAAAGATAATTCCCCAACCCCCCCACTTAAATTCTTTTCTAAAAGGTAAAATGTAAAGGAGAAGAGCAATAGGGCACAATAATTTTAATAAAACAACCTTTTTTGATATGTCTATGTCTAATGATTACAAACATCAGCTTATTGGAATAATGAAAAGTGAAAGATGGTTAATGGATCTCTTAAAAGATGTTAGAAAATTAGGCCTTCCAGATTGGTATGTTGCCGCAGGAGCAATAAGAAATACTGTGTGGAATAAGTTACACGGATTTCCAGGAAACAGTAATCTTCCAGATGTTGATGTAGTATATTTTGATAGTTCAGATATGGAAGGAAAAAGGGAAAAAGAATTAGAAGGAACTTTGACAGGGATTAATCCTTCTTTAAAGTGGGAAGTAGTTAATCAAGCAAGAAGTCATTTATTTTATCATGGACATGGAGTATCTCAACCCTCAATGAAATCTTCTTGTGAATCAATTTCTTATTGGAGTGAGACCCCTACTTGCATTGGGGCAAGATTAGAACAAGATGATTCTATAACAATTTGTGCTCCCCATGGATTAGATGATTTAATGAATCTAATTGTTCGCCCAATTCCCAAACCACATCAAAATATGCCTCTTTATATTGAAAGAATGGAAGAGAAAAAGTGGGATAAAATATGGCCAAAGTTAAAAATATTAGATTAGCTTTCCCTTTCTTAACCCACTTAAATTTCTTTCTTTTTAGAATTAAACTGAAACTTCCTCAAAATCTGGTTCATCTGCATCTGGATATGGAAAGTTTACTTCTTCCCCTTTTTCATACCTTCAAAAGCCCTTAACATTTCAAGAGGCACTGCAAAAACTATGGTATTGCTTTTATCAGAACTTAAATCATTAAGGGTTTGCAATGTTCTTAAATGCAAAGCACCAGGCCCCCCTGCTAATGTTCTTGCTGCCTTTGCCATATTATCTGCAGCAATTACCTCTCCTTGTGCCTTAATAATGACTGCTCTCTTTTCTCTTTCAGCTTCTGCTTCTTTTCCAATTGTTCTTTTTAACTGCTCTGGTAATTCAACGTGTTTTAATTCAACAGATTCAACTTTAATTCCCCAAGGATCTGTCGCTTTATCAACAATTTCTCTTATTTTTTTAGAAACAGAATCTCTTTTACTTAATAAGTCATCCAAACTAACTTCTCCAACAACATCTCTCATTGTTGTCTGAGCTAATTGAGAAACTGCATAATTAAAATTTTCTACTTCAATAATTGCCTTTTTTGAATCAGCAACTTTGTAATAAAGCACAGCATTTACTTTAATAGAGACATTATCTTTTGTAATAGCATCCTGATCAGGTACATCAACTGCCTTTATCCTTATATCAACTCTTTGCCATGATTGAATAACAGGAATAACAATTCTCAGCCCTGGAATCATTATTCCAGAGAACTTTCCTAATGTAAATTTCACACCCCTTTCATATTCTTTAACAATTTTTAATGAAGATAGAATAACCAATAAGACCCCGCCAATAATCACCAACAAACTATATTCAAATACCATAATGTTTTTGAGAGGAATCTATTAATAAATGTTGCGGTTAGTGTTTTTGTATTTCTATGTTAATGCACCATATCCCCCACAAATGCTTCAATAGTTGTTGGGATTTCTGGTTTCTTCTTATCAATATATCTTAATTTGTAAGAATAGGGACAATTCTCATAAGTGCTTATTCGTGAGTGTGAAAATGTTGCCATAATTTCCTAAAGAATTCTTCACTTAAATTTCTTTCTAAAAGGTAAAGGAGAAGGGAGAGAAGAGATAGAGGAAATGCCCTATTTGGGTGTTTGTATATTATTTTAACTTATTATCTTCTAAGGTTCCGCTATAATCTTTAAACTTGAATTCTATTGTTTTATTTCTTCTTCCTTTGTAATTCACTCTAAAAACTGAAAAATGTAAATGAGGCTCAGAAGACCAGCCAGTATTCCCACTCAAACCTATAACTTGCCCTTGCTTTACTTTATCTCCCACTTTTACAAATGAACTTTTATGTTTTAAATGAGCATATGCTGCATAAGTTCCATCTGAATGTTCCATAACTAATTCATTCATCCATTTTTCACAAGCTATTTGACCTTTCTTTATATCTTCTCCAGAATAATTCTCTTTTCCATCAATTTTAAGGGCAACAACAACCCCTGAGTGAGATGCTATTAGTTCTGTTTCTTCTGGCAATATAAAATCCACAGAGTAAGTCCAATCCTGATTATCCTCTGGCCAGTCCTTATGGCTAACACCATTAAATCCTTGCCCCACAATTATCGGTCTTTTTTTGAAAGGGATTATATATGTCATTTTAATATCTCTTATTTTAAAGAACTAAATATGTTATATAAAATTAACTTTCTCCTTCTTAACCCCCCAAAGAATTAATCATATTTATAATTTTACATACTTATTGTTCCTTTCAATAATTTTTTCTATCTTATCTTCAAGGTCTTGATTAGAATTATTAATTGTTATAACTCTCCTTGTTAGACTTCCCCAATCCCATAAAGATTCAATTAAGACCAAGGCAGAAGGATATTCTGTTTTATGAACGCACCAATGATATTTTGGGGTTGTTTCCACGTTTCATAGTTGCTTCAAGTTCACTAGGAGCTTTGAATATTGGCTCTTTAACTAGAATTGACTCTTTCATTTCATCGTATATATTCTTCATATCATATATGCTATCTAGCTCATATTCTTTATTTTCTTCTGTCATAATTCTTCAATAAATTAATCCTTTTTAAGAATTATTGTGGTGTAATTCAACCTAACCCCTCACAGACAATTCCATCTTTATCACTCCCTTTTTCATTTTATTTATCTACAAAATTTCTGTAAACCATTCTTTAATTACTTCTTCCTCTGTTTCTGAGACACCTTTAACATATACTCCAGGCATTCCAGGCACTTCCATTCCAAGAAAGTT
>SDBS01003170.1_pt1 | contig 16110 bp, 16 predicted proteins | sample 2277091 | NCBI WGS metagenome assembly SDBS01 (sample SAMN10404972, study PRJNA504765) | marine sediment metagenome | isolation source: marine sediment core GS10_PC15, 163 cmbsf | place: Arctic Ocean: Southern Knipovich Ridge | collected 2010 | reverse complement strand
ATCCTTATCGTTTTAAAAAATAGGAATAAAAATGCGTTAAATCAAAGTTATATGAGGACTGCGATTTTCGTCGGAAATATATTTTCAACAAGTAACTTTACCGAATTGTTAAATATTTATAAATGAAATTGAACAAAGTAGTTAATAATAAGAGAGATTTAAAATTTTGTTACACGGAATACTGTGAGAGAAATGAGAGACGTTAAAGAGATTTTAGATTCGGTTCAGATAGATTTATGCGATTTAAAAGTTAAAGACATCAAAAACCCTGACTTTTGCGAAAAAAAGGAAAAGGCCAACAAGAAAAAAAACAAAAAAGGCAGTTAATCTGAAAAAAAAAATAGTAATTTAATAAGGTATTTATTTTTTTTATATGACTAATTCTCACGTCGATTAGTGAACTTTCCAATTGTAAGGCTGACGGGGACCGAAAAATATTATTATAATTGCTGGACCAAGTACAACTAAACCAATCCACCCGTATCCGAATATTTCTAGTATTATTCCCATAAAAAGCATCCAGGGAATTTTGTAACCCCCCAGTACTAAAACGTCATCTAATAAAAAATCCCAATCTCGAGCTACGCATTTATCAGAAAATTTTGGTTTCACCCAAAACCATGCAAGTAAAATTACAAAGATTGCACTTGTTATTGACCACACGAGTTCACCCGTTTCAGGAATAATAGGACTTCCGAATTCGACAGAAAGAAGAATCACGGGAATTGTTTCTAAAAGAGAAAATCCCAAAATTACTATTGATAAAAGTATTAAGATGGGCCAGGCATATTTACCAACCCAATCTACGATTATAGGCTCTAAAGTCGTCCAAATATCATTAGAACCGGCTTGTTTCTTAGGTCTTGCACTCTTTTTTGCTTTGGTTGGAGTTGATTTTGTTTGTAGTTCTATCCCGCACTTTTCGCAGATATTGGTGCCCGCAGGTATTTCCGTCCCGCATTCAGGACAAAATTTATTTTTTGCCATAATTTTCTCAATTTTCTCTATTTAATTTAAAATCAATCTGTTTTAAAATCTAGTTGTCTCTTTAATTATTTAAGATTTTTAGAAACCAATTATAAGTGAGAATTACGCAAATGCGATCCCCATATGAAGATTAGATAATGAAAAAGAGTAAAATTTAGTAAAAAATAGCTGAGATTTCAAAACTTAACAAATACTTGCTGAAACTTCAATCGATTGAGAAAGATACGCTTGCAAACACTCAAAATTTTCCAAATTCTTTGCGGAAGTTTCCACGTGTATTAATTCCTGGGATTCACAATATTCCGACACCATTTCTATGTTTTTCTCAACCTTTTCTTTGTTTTTTTCCGTAATAAGATCCAATTTATTGCCGATCAAGATGATCGGTGTATTTTCACTATTTTTTCTAACAATTAGGTAACAATATTTATTCAAATCAGATTTTTGGACATTTCTCACATCATAAACAATTATTCCGATATCTAATTCTTGTAAAATCAATTCTCTCGGGTCAAAAAACGATTTTTGTCCTCCAATATCCCAAAAATTTACCGAAATCGTTTTTTCGTTGATTAAGTAATCCATTTTTTGATAATCAAAGGCAATAGTTGGGATATAATGTGGTTGAAAGGGAAAACCATTAATTCTTTTTGTCAGATTTGTTTTACCCACTCCTGAATCTCCTATTAAAGCGATTTTTAACATATTTTTCAATTTAATCATTTTTTTTTTATAATCCGAAACTCTCGAATTTTTTAATTATGGCTAAAACTCTTGATTAATCAATTCAAAGTTTTTGATTTATTTGTTAATTTTGGAATTTTTGTGAATAAATTTATAAGAAAATTCATATTTTTTACAGAACGCAATTATGATTTCATGTTCTGTCCAGCACAATTTTATATCTTCATCACCTTTTTTTTTAAACCATTAAGAAAATTGAAAATAATTTTTTAGGAATTAAAAAACTTTTAAGCAATTAAAATCCGTTATTATTAAAGAGATTGAAGATCACATGACCAATTCATTTTTTTATAGCACAAACAGAACTTCAGAAGAAGTCAATATTAGAGATGCGATTTTGATAGGTCTGTCACCTGATAAAGGGCTTTATATGCCGAGTTTTATCCCCAAATTAACGGTTGAAGAAATTAATTCCTTTAAAGATATGAAATACCATGAAATTGCCTATTTAATTACTTCAAAAATGCTAAACGATTTTATACCTGAGAATGTTCTCAAACGCTTATGCGAGGATGCCTACGATTTTGAAGTCCCAATTGAAAAAGTAACTGGAAATAAATACATTTTACGGTTGGATAGAGGTCCTACTGCGTCTTTCAAGGATTTTGCAGCAAGGTTTATGGCGAGAGTAATGAATTACTTTTTGGAAAATCTTGAAAAAAATTTGTTAATTTTAGTCGCCACTTCAGGAGACACCGGGGGTGCTGTGGCTGATGCATTTTACGGACAGGAAAATGTACGAGTTGTAATATTGTATCCTGTTAAAGAGGTTTCCGAAAGACAACGAAAGCAGATGACAACCCTCGGCGGAAACATTAAAGCAATAGGTGTTGACGGTAAATTTGATGCATGTCAAAAAATCGTTAAATTAGCATTTGCAGATCCAGATTTGAAAAAATTAAACCTATCCTCGGCAAACTCGATAAAATCTGCCCGACTCCTACCACAAACAATTTATTACTTCTACGCACATTCAAGAATTGCTGGATCAAGCGACAAACCCGTGATTTTTTCGGTACCATCTGGAAATTTCGGGGATCTAATGGGTGGTTTATTTGCAGCGAAAATGGGCTTACCAGTTGTGAAATTCATTGCTGCTGTAAACGAAAACGACGAGTTCCCTAAATTTTTAAAATCGGGCAATTATGAGAAAATCGAACCGTCAAAAAATTGTCTATCCAATGCAATGAATGTGGGACACCCAAGCAATTTAGCGCGTTTAGTAGATTTATATGGGGGTCAGATGGACGAAAATGGCGTTCTGGTTAATGATCCCGATATGGGTGAATTAAGAAAGGATATTGCTTCGGTCAGCATCAGCGATGATCAAACAAAAAAATCGATAATTGAAGCTTATAAACACCACAAAGTCCTGTTGGAACCCCATGGTGCAGTTGCTTGGGCAGGACTTTCATGGTATCTCGAAAATCAATATGAAAACGATTTTAAAAAGAATAATTTTGCATTTCCAGGATCCAATAAGCATTCCCTGTCAGCAAATCCAAGAAATATTCCATGTATATCTCTGGAAACTGCCGATCCCGCTAAATTTCCCGAAATAATCACAGAATTACTAGGCATTAATCCAAAAATATCGGATAACCTGGCGAGTTCCCAATCGAAAACTGAATTGGACACAGAACAGATCCCAAAAAATTTTAAGGTTTTCAAAAAAGGATTATTAACGTCGATTTAAATATTAAAAAATCACATTAAATTATATTGCATTAGCATCATTACTCTAACAACAACAAAACAAACAAAACAAACAAGATGATTTTATTTTGGAGTTTAACAAAACCGATTCAAACAAAATTCTCTTCACTGGATTGGATACGGCTGGTAAAACTAGTATTATTTTAGCGCTTCAACGGGAATTTTCTCAAATCGCTCACTTAAAGCCTACTCGGGCAGCTCAAAGAAAAATTTTCGAATATCTCGGGCACCAAATTTCAAATTGGGATTTGGGTGGTCAAGAAAGATACCGAATTGCATACTTAAAATCCCCGGGGAGGTATTTCGATAACACTGCTGTATTAATTTATATTATTGACATACAGAATACGAAAAGACTCAAAGAAACGCTCAGCTATCTTAAGGACGTTGTCAAAACATTCAAAAAGTTGGATTTATTCCCCCCGATATACGTTTTCTTGCATAAGTTGGACCCAGTTTTGAAAAAAAACGCACCAGTTGAAACTGCAAAAAGAATTTTGGATATTAAGAATAATGTAACGGAAATAATTGGTCAGAATCATCTGTTAACATTTATGAAGACGAGTATTTTTGATTTCTGGACAGTAATGACTGCTTTTTCGAAGATATTGCTGTCCTTATACCCACAATCTGAATTAGTGGATCAAACAATACGAGAATTCGGGGAAAAAAATAATGCAGACGCAATTCTTATTTTAGACGATAATTCGCTCATAATTGGTCAATACTTCAGAATTGAGGAAGCCAGACCCATACTGGAACAAACGACACCTTATTTTCTGACTTTAAACGATTCGTTTCAAGACGTGGAAGAAAATGGATCATTTACATCGAAGAAGATGGTCTTGGAGAGAAGCGGGAAATCATTTTTCTTTGATGAAATTAGGTACAGAAGTGACTTAAACCCACTTTACCTTTTGATTATGAACGACCGGGAAATTGGCTTTCAAGAGGAAAGTATCGCCGCATTTAAAAAGATTTTCACGGATATAATTAAACCTACCTGAATTCATTTTTGGATGTACTACCAATTCACTAACCACTTTTTTTTTCTCAAAGGAAATGATTAATTTAATTTTTAATAATATCGATACCTACATTGAAATTAGCCATCAAAATTGATTTTAAAGGATTTGATATTAAAAAAAATAAGAAGTGAACTATAATGAAGGAGTATAATACTATTAAAATTGAAGAACGTGAAGATGGAATTACAATTATTACGCTAAATAGACCTCACAGGTTGAATGCATGGACCGTGGTTTTTCTTGCGGACATGTTACATTATTTAAGCTATCTTGATGATAATGTTAATATCCGAGTTGTTATAATAACAGGTGCCGGTCGGGCTTTCTCATCTGGTCTTGATCTTAAAGATAGTCCCAAAATGTTCTTGGAAAACGTTCCAGAAGAATACAAAGACATTAATTACCTTCATTTAAAAGACACAAAAACCAGAAACGTTCTTTTTCAAGAAATGCTCGGAAGATTAATTCTCAAATTAAGGAAAATTCCACAGCCAATTATTTCTGCAATTAAAGGTCCCGCTTATGGAGGCGGTTTTGCGCTTGCACTTGCATCCGATATTCGTATAGCTGGGGAAAGTACAGTTTTTTGCAATGCTTTTATAAATATTGGGGTTTCGGGAGCTGACTGTGGAGTTACCTACTGGCTCCCGCGACTGATTGGTTTTTCAAAAGCGGTGGAAATAATCTATACTGGTCGAGAAGTATCTGCACAAGAAGCTGATAGGATAGGACTTATTACTAAGTTGGTTCCCGATGATAAAATAATGGAGGAAGCATTGAAAATCGCTAACGTTCTGTTAGGAAAAAGCTTTTTGGGACTTAAATTAACGAAAGAAGCCTTAAATGCAAATATAGATGCTCCTTCTGTGGAAAACGCGATCAAATTAGAAAATTTGATTCAAAATGTCTGTGGAAATGTCGGGGAATCAGAAAAAAAGATCGCTTCTGAATTCTTGAAAAGGAGATAATTTTTTTAAGGAAAAGGAGGATAATTATTTCTCTATATCTTTCTTAGTTGTCCTGTAATCTCCCCATTTTCCATCTCTTTCTGACCACGCTTTCTTTAGGGCTTCAGGTCCTTCATATATTTTTTTGAAGAATTCTTGCGAAGATTTTTGATACGATCCAAGTGTGTGAAGGTTGTAACCTGACCTTACTTGCGTCCTATAACCCATAATTTCCATAGCTTGCCATACTGACCTTTTATTCAGAGCTTGCAAGTCTGAGGGGATTTTGGAAACCTTTTCAGCCATTTCTAATGTTTTTTCATCCAACTCTTCAAGAGGATATGCTCTATTTGCAAAACCAACTCGAACTGCTTCAGTTCCGCTGATTGAAGAACCGGTTAGCATATACTCCATAGCTGCTCGTAATCCCATGATGAATGTTGGGTACTGAAGATCCGGTGGCATCATACTTCTCACGGCGGGATATCCTATTTGTGCATCTTCTGCAACATATACTAAATCACATGAAGATGCAAGTTCAGAACCTCCTGCTAAACAATAACCATGAACTTGAGCAATAATCGGTTTTGCCATATCTGACATCATCTGCCACAATAGATTAACATGTTTTGGCCAATTTCCCAGATATCCTGGAGGTGTCCAATATGGGCGATCTATACGATTATCTTCGCCAAGATCGTATCCTGCTGAAAAGCAAACCCCTGCACCTCTGATTATGGTAACATGAATATCAGGATTATATTCCGCTTTTTGTAGAGCATCATAAATTTCTCCCCTGATTATATTACTCATGGGGTTTCTTTTCTCAGGTCTATTAAGCGTAATTCGCTTTATCTTCGGTTTTGGGTAGTCTACCAAAATCTGTTTGTAATCTTTTGCCATGGATCATTGATGTTTTTCTTTCAATATAAGAATAAATTTTTGACGTTTACACTTTTTTTTACATTCATTCCTTCGTTAAATTAATTTGCGGGGTTATCGCATGCGAAACACAATAATAACCCGGGCATCTTTTTATCGCAATCTCATTTATTTCGTTTAATTTTTCCAGGCTTGCATCACTCTCAACGATCAAATCAATCTGCATATTTTCCATTATGTCGGCAGTGTCTGAAATACCGAATACTGTAGCCAGCTCCAAATTAACTGTTGCAATTGTTTTGAATTTTTTCAATTCTATCCCTTCCAGCGCGGCCCATTTAGCAAAAGTTGCTGAATAACATGCGAGTAAACCAGCAATACAGACCTGTACGGGATTAGCTGCGGTTCCTCCCCCTCCTAAAATAATCGTTTCATCTGTCTCAAGCAGAATTTCCCCTGCATTTTCAGTTTTTAATTTGGATTCGAATTGAGGTCCTTTTTTAGCATCCAATCTCCATTCTCCTTCGATTTTCATAGTTTTTTTGGTGCTGGATGGATTTTTTTTTGCATTTTCAACTGTTTCTTTAAACTTTTCCACATTTACACGATTTATAATGATATTTTTTCACCTTTTTTTTTCTATTTTATTATTAGCTAACAGAATTTTATTTTGGGAGTATTTAATTCTAACAATTATAATTATAACACAACTTTTTATTTCGTAACCTAGGTTTTACATGTCATTCATCATTCCATGAGGCATGGAAAATTTGGCTAACCCAGTGAAAAAAAAGGAAAAGAATAAGATCTACATTATACTCATTATTTTATTTACCGAAACTTTAGGATTTACTATAGTCATTCCCGTACTTCCATTTCTTGGGTTAAATCTCGGTTTGGATGAGTTACAAGTGGGATTAATTATGAGTATTTTCAGTATCTGCCAGTTAGTAGCCAGTCCATTGACTGGTAAACTGTCTGATAGGTTTGGAAGAAAACCTATTTTAATATTCAGCCAAATGAGCACTTTTATCGGTTTTTTCTTGCTGGGAATAGCAAACTCAGTATGGTTATTAGTTTTGGCAAGGTTGGTTGATGGTCTTCTAGGCTCAAATATGACAGTTTCTCAAGCGTATATAAGTGATGTGACGGAACCAAAGGATCGAACAAAATATTATGGCTATTCTAGTGCTGTTTTTGGCTCTGCTCTTATTTTTGGCCCACTTATGGGGGGTGTACTTTCGAACATAAGCCTATCTACCCCAATGTTTTTAGCAGCGGGCATTAGTTTGATTTCCATATTTTTAGTCATATTTTTCCTTCCGGAGTCTCTGGACAAAAACAAAAGGGGAGGGAAAATTAAAATCAACGATATCATCCCCGTACGAGAAGCTAAAAAATTCTTTAGCAAACCTGAATCAAGAAACAATCTCCTCCTCTTCTTCATATATTCGTTGGGATTCATGATCTTTATCTCCACATTCCCACTTTTAGCGAAAATTCAGTTAAATGCAAATCCACAAGAAGTGGGTTATTATTTGACTTGGGTCGGGATTTTACGAGTACTTCTTCAATTCTTTTTGGTTGATCTGATATTAAAGAAATTTGGTGAAAACAGGACGATGGCGGCCGGAATATGGGCGTTGATAATTTGTATGATACTTATGTCATTTTCAAACAATTATTGGTTTGTATTCATTCCGCTGGTATTTTTGGGTTTTGGAACTGGCGTTTGTCGTCCGATTCTATCAAGCAGACTTTCAAAAAGCGTGAAAAAAGAAGAAACTGGCAGCATAATGGGTGTAAATAACGCACTTAATAGTTTCTCTCAAATAATAACACCCATAGTAGGCGGGGCCGTCCTAAAAAATCTCCCTTCAATATTGCTTCCTATAATGTCGGCTGTGATTTTCATATTCATGTTTATTTTTTGGAAGATTGTTACAAAAAATCCGGGAGTTTAAATAAAGAACAAAATTAGGAATTAATGCAATAAGTGAATAATTGGAGCTTTTACTCGGTATAAAAATACTCTGAACTACATTTCTCTAAGTTATACTCCTAAGTATCTTTGAATAAAACTGTTCATTTTAGGAGATTCAAGAATAGTTTCCCCTGATTTTGTAAAATGCTCAATCTCTTGAACATATTTGGTCTCGTAAAAACTCGTTAACTTGCTTAAACGTTCCTTAAAACTCGGATCTGCAGATTTTGACATAACTGCAATAGTTTTGATGGATTTACCTACCTTTTCATATATGACAAAACCTTTATAATTTAGTTCCTCTAAACCTGATGTCCCACTTAATTCAGCTGCAAAGGAGTTAACAGCACTAAGAAAGCCTGAAACCATTAGATCATCAAATTTCGCTTCCTCTTTTGAATAAGAATAAAGGGTTAATCCGGAATTCTTGTCAACAATTAGAAGGGATTGGAAAAATTCACGGTATTTATTGAGGTCTTTTATTAGATTCTCGTTAATTCCCTCTATATAATCTGAGTTCAAACCAAAATTCCTTGTATTTTTTAGTTTATATGCATTTTTTTCATTAAATTCATATTTTGAGAATTTTGACAATTGTGAAGGAGATCTAAAAGGTTGAGTTGGAAGATTTTTCAAGAAATCATCCCTCATTTTAATTTCTACAGATTTAGATTTACTCCCTTTCATTACTCCAATAATTCGTTTTTTAATCGGATCAATTATATACAGCCACGAGTTCAATTTTTCCAGCTGATTTACCATACGGTTAAATCCGATTTTTTGGCATCCTTGAGGGGTTGTACAAAAAACGGTCCAATCAGTAATTTTCTTGGACTCTTGAATTGAATCAAATAAATCTTCATCAAATAATGCCTCTACTTCGTCTCCATTCAATACAAAAACTGATTCAGTGGTTGTAACCACACCTTTTGTTTTCTTTGTTAGGAAAAGATCGATGTCTTCCTCTTTTTTCTTTTCAGTCTTGTAAACGTAGATATTTAAATCGGAGCAAAAATCTGCAAAAATATTTAAAAGCTCAATTTTTGAAATGAAATCAAAACATTTCATTTCTTTAACGTATGGTATTCCATTATAGAGAAAATTTCCTAAATAAGAGACCAAATTAGGGTATTTTGCTTTGAAGGGATCTTTTTTATTATACTCAACCCTAAAATGATCAAGTATTCGATAAACGACTTCATTTCTGGTAGTGTTTTCACCAACCTTTTTTATCGCATTTTCAATTGAAAACTGAATCAACTCTTCTAAAGGCGAATAAAAAAGAATATAATTAAGAGATATTAAACTGAATGGCTCTGGGTTTTCCTTCTCATACTTTTCTATTATAGATTTTAACTTTGAATCATCCAAACGAAATCAGCCTTAATTAATGCTCAATTATGTATATTTTAGATAAATTTAAGCATTAAAGTGTTTCTTATTGAAGTTCTCCCTTTTTTTGTTTTACTTAATTTAGCATCCAAGTTTGCTTATACAATATTATAGACATCTTTTTTTACAATATTATAGACATCTTTTTTTACAATATTATAGACATTGAAATAAGAAATTCTTACTGTTGTGACAAATATGTTCAAAGAAGAATTATACAATTTTATTCTTGGGGATATGGAAAAATGCATTGGGTGTAATGAATGTATGAGAGCTTGTCCTGTATCTAAAGATGACGAACTAACAATTGCACTCCTAAATGAAGCTGTAATTTCTTCGGAACCGCCAAAAGGGATTGTTAAGGATTTTGCTCTTAACTGTGTACAATGTGCAAGATGTGTTCCTGTATGTCCGCCCGGAGTGAGAAGAGATTTGATGATACTAATGATCAAATCCAAAATCAAATCCTACCCTTCAAAATATGAGACATATGTAAGGATCAAACAACCTCATCCTTCTGGTCCAGCAAAAGCAGCATATAAACTTAAGAAAATATCGGTAAAGGGGAAATTGGGTAATCTATATGATCGGTGTGATCCTGTAGTTTTGCGCGAAGCAGAATTACTTTTTTATCCGGGATGTTATATTTTTGACAAAATATGTCACAGCACTGTTGCTATTATGGATTATTTAAAGGAGGATTATGAAGTTTTGGGGGGATATTCCTCTTGTTGCGGATGGCCCCAATACCTTCAAGGTAGACTCGATATGGCTGATGAATTATTAGAGCACTTGTGGGAATTAATAAAAAAAGTAAATCCCAAAAGGATAATTACGTCGTGCGCAGAATGTTTGGCTGCACTTAGGAAATTAAAAGCGGTAAAAGGAGCTGATTTCACAGCGTTAACCACTACGGAATACTATCTTTCGAATATAGAGGATCTACCTTTATCCAAAATTACTGATAAAACAATGGGATTTCATGAATCTTGTCATATTTCAAGAAAATACAGAAAAGATGAGGCACCGCGTCAACTCTTAAGCTTGCTTGGGGATTTTAATGAGTTGGAAAACAATCATGAATCGACAATGTGTTGTTACTACTATAATTTTGAGCATGATCCCAATAATGAAGAAAATCGAAGAAAACGCTTGCAGGAAGTCAGAAATGTTGCTGATGTAATGGTAACTGACTGTATTACCTGCCATGATGTGTACCATGGTAAATTAGGGAAAGAAGGGGTCGAAATCCTTGATATTAATAATCTCGTTTATGAGTGTATTAAGAAAGAAACCTTAAAAAATAATGACGGAGGGAATTAAATTGGCGAAATTAAAACCTGTTTATGTGATTATTGGTGCCGGACATGCGGGAATCTCAGCTGCTGAAAACCTCCGAAAACTTGATTCGAAGATTCCAATCACGATAATAGATAATGATCCAGATTCATTTTATTACAAGGCGGCTTTGAAATTTTTCGTTAAGAACCATATTAATGAAAATCAATTAGCCGGACGGTCCCAAAATTATTTGAAGAACCTCAAAATTTCATTTATTCGAAAAAAAGCACAGAAAATAGATATTGAAAACAAAACGGTCGTTTTTGAAGATGAAAAAATCCAACCTTACATCAAATTATTATTAGCAACTGGTGGAACTCCTTTTATCCCCCCAATTCCAGGAAAAGAACTTAAAAGTGTCTATCCTTTACGAACTTTGCAAGATGCAAGGAAAATTGGTGAAATTGCAGATTCTGGGAAACATCAGAAGTGCTGTATTCTTGGTGCGGGATTATTAGGGACCGAACTTGGTGAAGCTTTACGAATTCGTGGGATCCAAGTTGAATTATTTACTCAAGATGATATTGTGATTCAGCGAATGATTGATGAGTCCTGTTCATCTATCATTGTCAAATTATTCGAAAAACAGGGAGTAAAAATCCACTTTAAAACCTCATTCAACAAAATCTTAGATGATGGTACTGGGCATGTTTCAGGAATAGAAAGTTCTAAGGGAGATTTAGTCGAGTGTGATGGAGTTTTTATTTGTACTGGGATCAGAAGAAACATCCGAATTGCCCAAGATGCTGGATTAAAAACAAATAGAGGCATAATAGTAGACCAGTATTTAAAAACGGATAGTCCAGATATTTTTGCTGCAGGAGACGTGGTAGAATACTTCGATGAAGCGACAAATTCCCATAAACTTATTGAACTCTGGGGACCTGCTGGGGTGATGGGAAAGATAGCTGCTTCTAATATGCTGGGAGGGACATTAAAATACAATATAGGGGCATTTCACGCATATACACTACTGTGGGGACATACAATTCACGTTCTGGGGAATTTTAAACCTCAAAATCCATCCGATTTTGATATTAAAACTTTCATGCAACAAAAACCGGGAAAAATGAATTACTTCAAGTTAATATTCCAAGACAATTACATAAAGGGATCTATGTCTGTTGGAGAAGCTCGAGATCCTACCCTAATCCAAAGAATAATTAAAAACAAAATTCCAATTCCTGAGAATATTACAAAAGATGAAGTCATGCAGCGTGATTTTGATTATGATCGGATAATTTACGGATCCAAAAAGTAGTTGCTTTTAATCATGGCCTCTAACTTCACCCTATTTTTCATTATGATGGGTTACGCATTGTTCAACGGAATCGGTTCATTGTGCTATAAGAAAGGATTAAATAAAATAGACTCCGAAAGTATTGATTTATTAAGTATTAATAAAAAAAATGTAAAAGGATTTTTTCAATTATTGCGAACTCCAATATGGGTTCTCGGATTGGTTTTACTAATTACTGACTTTTTTATATACCAGCTTGCTTTAAGCATTTTTGAGGTTTCCGTTGTTAAACCGCTTGTTAATTTGAACCTAATTTTTGTACTCTTTTTCGGAGTGGTTGTGATGAAAGAAAAAGTGAAAATAAGAGAGTGGATCGGAATTTTATTTATAATACTCGGAGCGGTGTCAATTTCCTTGTTCGTTGAAGAAACGACTACTGTTTTGAATTACACTAGTTTTTGGATTTTTTTAGCTGTTATAATGATTCTCGCACTCGTAAATATTGCTTTTTTAAAGATGAGAGGGAATAACAACACTGAGTTCTTTGTTAGCATTTCAGGAGGAATAATGTATGGTTTGGGCTCTGTGCTTAACAAAGGATTGTATGCTATAAATTTAGTAGATGGCTTTTTTTTTGTTTTACTTGTTCTTTTTGGGATTTCTTATGGTATAGCGTTTATTTTTTCTCAAGCTGCTTATCTCAGGGGAAGGATGAGTATAGTTTCTACGATTGTTAATATCTTTAGTATAATAATTCCATTTATTGGTGGTATACTTGTTTTTGGAGATCAGCTGATCTTATCTACTCAAAATCCGTTTCTTGACTATTTAAAAATTATCGGCCTAACAAGTATCGTTATTGGCGTTTTTATGAATTATAAAAAGAATTAAATATAAATCCAAGAAAAAATGGATTTTATTTGGAAAATTGGAGCTTATATTTCTTCAAATCATCTTCATCATCAATATCCGAGAGAGTGGGAAGTAAAGATAATTTTAGTTTTAAGTTTTTTATATCTTTTAAAGTCTCTTGAAACACTTTAGGAGTGCTCCACTTCTTATTTAAAAACAAATCCTCTTGAATTTTGTTCATACCTATCAAGTAGTAACCTCCATCCTCAGTAGGGCCTAAACAAATATCAGAATCCTTCAGTAATTCAAATGAATCAATAATTATTTCGGAATTCAACTCATAGTTGTCACTTCCTATCAACACAACGCTTGAATAATCCATCAGTTGATTTTTTATGGCATTATTCATACGTTCTCCTAAATCAGAGCCTGATTGGACACATTTATTGTATATAATATATTCCCAAATGTCTTGATCATCTACAAATTTTGAATAAAAAACAAACTTATCAAGTTTTAAATCTCTGGTGATATCTCTTGTATGTTTTAGAAGTTCCAGGTACACTTGATGAGCTTTAAAATCTCCTATTGTTTTTGCCAACCTGGTTTTAGCTTCTCCAATGATTGGATTTTTTATAAAAATTATGAGCGCTTTTTCTTTCATTTACAAATTAACCATTGAAGTTTGATCAAAAAAAAGTTTTTTTTATTAACTTAAAGAAGTTGCCCGCCACAACTTGATCCATTACCCGCCACACAACCATAACAATGATTTTTAAAAGTTATTTTTCTATTTTTTAAGTTTTTCGCATTAAATTCCTGAATACGAACCGGTTTGCCGTCTTTACCCATTATTTTCAAATCTAGCATTTGATTGAAGTCACAATCGTAGAGCCAGCCATCCCAACTCAGAGAAATTGTATCTCGGCACATAACTCCCTGTGCTGCTTCTGGATTAAATGCCTCAACTAATTTTTTCATATATTCTTCCTGCTGTCTTGAATCAATCAAATAAGATAAAAAACGACCTATCGGAATGTTTGTGATTGTATAGAGATTATTGAACTTAATTTTGTGTCTATCCCACAATTCCCGTTTATAATCTTTTTCCAGATCATTTTGCGGCCCTGGAAGTTCGATACCACCAGGATTGTATACTAAATTCAATTCTAATCCTGTACCTTCTATTCCAAAACCTATATCGTTTAATTGTTTGAGTACGTCAATACATTTATTATAGATTCCATCTCCCCTCTGTGCATCGACATTTTCCCTTGTGTAACAAGGCAATGAAGCGATTAAAACTACTCGATTTCTTTTATATACTTCAATAAACTTTTTGTATTTTGGATTAAGCAAAATGTTAAGATTAGTTCTAACAATTATTTTTTTATCATATTTTACCAGTTTATTAATAAACCATTCAAGATGTGGATTCATTTCGGGAGCGCCACCGGTAATATCGACGGTATGTATAGGTGAATTTTCCAGAGATTTCAAGGCGTGTTCCATTATTTCCTTACTCATAACTTCTGTTCTAGTAGGTCCAGCGCTAACATGACAATGCCTACAAAATGTATTACATAATTTGCCAACATTGATTTGAAGAATTCCGATTTCTATAGGTTTTATAGGGGAAACGCCAAAATCTTTTAACAGATCCACAAAATCGGGTTGTTTATTTTTCGTAACATTAATTTCAATGTCAACTGCAATTGCTTCATTTTCCATTATATCTTCACACTCTGAATGACATTCTGATAAAAAATAATAATTTTATAAGAATCGTTGATCAAATTTGAATTTAAAATTCTATTTAAAATTATATTTAAAATTTAATAAGTTACTAGTTTAACTTAATAATTAGGCATGAAAATCAGTATTATAATCCCAACCTTTAATGAAGAAGGTCGAATTTCGGATCTTATACGTTTTTTAAGACAAAATTCCTCATCGAAAAATATTGAAGAGATATTAGTTGTTGATGGGGGAACAGATAAAACAACGTCATGTGCGATTAAAGAAGGGGCAAAAGTTATAATATCACCAAAAAAAGGTCGCGGATTTCAACTATATTTAGGAGGATTGAAAGCAAAGGGTGATATTTTTTATTTCTTACATGCAGATGCGTTTCCACCTAAAAATTTTGATGAATTAATTATTTCTGAGGTTAAGAAAGGATATAGATCGGGATGTTTTAGGATAAAATTTGATGATCCACATCCTTTTTTGCAGCTGTTCAGTAAGCTGTCAAAATACGATTTCAAGATAGGAAGGGGGGGTGATCACAGTTTATTCGTTCATAGAGAAATATATGAAAAAGTTAACGGTTACAATAATAATTTATTGATTACTGAAGATCTCGATATTGTTCAAAAAATCATCAAAGTCAGCGCTTTTAAGGTACTTCCTCATTATATTCTAACTTCTGCGCGTAAATATAATAAAAAAGGGAATTTTTTACTGGAAACAATATATGCAGTGATTTATTTTTTGTATTATTTCAAAGTGGAATACTCTATCATATATCAATTTTATAAAAAAAACGTAAAATGAATTGAATATTAGGAAAAAAACTTATAATACCAAAAAAAAGAAGGTAATTGATACATAATACCAATTTGAGATGAATTTGAAAAATGAAAGTTTTGATTGTATATGATACAAAATATGGGACAACAAAAAAAGCAGCAGAATTAATCGGAGAAGGCTTAAACAGTACTGGTGAAACAGACGTTACCATAACTAATGTAAGCGATGTTGAAATAAACAGCGATATTACTTATGATCTGATTGTAATCGGATCACCAACCCACGCAGGTTCTCACACTCAAGCGGTTCGGAAATTTATAACCAATTTAAAGGATTCCAAACTAAAAGGGAAATCCTTTGCAACCTTTGATACTAATATGGGCAAAGTTTTCGGCACGGCAGCAAAAAGAATTGAAAATCACTTATTAAAATTATTACCTGACATTACTTTTAAATCTACTGGAT
>SDBS01003168.1_pt1 | contig 16114 bp, 12 predicted proteins | sample 2277091 | NCBI WGS metagenome assembly SDBS01 (sample SAMN10404972, study PRJNA504765) | marine sediment metagenome | isolation source: marine sediment core GS10_PC15, 163 cmbsf | place: Arctic Ocean: Southern Knipovich Ridge | collected 2010 | reverse complement strand
CAGGGCAGGTGCTTTTTATGGGCAAATGAACTTTTTGTCAGCAGGTCAACCGGTAAACGAATATGGCCTTAGTCTGGGCTTAGGGTTTCCTATATCCCGGGGAAACAGTAGGCTGGATGTTGCGTTTCAAGCTGGAAAAAGAGGAGATATTAACATAAATGGCTTGAGTGAAATGTTTTTCCGCCTTAACTTTTCACTTTCCGCTAATGAAATGTGGTTTGTGCGTGATGGAAGGTAATTTCAATGGGAGGAGGCACCACCTTGAAAAATCTATATTATCTTGTTATTCTTAATTTTCTATTTGGTTTTCTGCTAAATACAAATATTCTGTTTGCCCAATTCGAAGATGATGAGTTTGATCTGGAAAAAGAAGAGGTCGTCTGTGCTCCGGAATCACTTATGACAGTTTACGACGGATATGATTATGGCGGAATATCATTTGATGATATAAGACAGTGGTATAGTTTCGGTAGCGAGTATTATAAAAACAAAAATTATAAATCAGCGTTACCATATCTCTGGAAAGTTTTTGTCAATGACTCTACAAAATATGCCCGGAATGCGGTACGGAAAATGGCCGACTCATATTTTCAACTGCACCAGGCAGATAGCACATTAATTGTTTGCTACCGGGGATTGCAAATCTTTCCTAATCATGTCATTTTGCATTACTTTGCCGGTTTTATACAGGATAATCTTGGTAAGGTTGGGTGTGCAATTCCGCATTATGAAGCGCTGGTTGCAGATAATCCTGAAAAAGCCGAATATCTGGAAAAACTCGCCTTTCTATATTATAAAATGGATAACGAGAAAGCAATCGAGATACAAACCAAACTAACAGAACTTGAGCACACTAGCAGCAGGTACGCAAATGATCTGGCATTGTACAGTGAATATTTTTACGGTGCCGGTGGTGGTTTGGATGCTTTTAAGAAAGCCTGGGAAAACGATCCGGAAAATATGGATTTCGCTTTTAAATATGGAAAAGCAGCCTATAATGCAGGGGAATATCAAGCGGCACTCATCCCTCTTTCTGCCGTAATAAAGAAAAATCCAGATCACAAGGAAGCACATGAGTTATGTGCCATGTGTGATGAGAGTCTGGAGCAATATGGTAAAGCCATTGCTGAGTATAAGAAGATATTAGAGTTAGAACCGGATAATGCCAAGATTATGTGTGCGATTGCTAATGATTATATAAATCTGAATCAGTTTTCAAAGGCAAGATATTGGGTTAACAAAGCATTAAGGGCAAAACCCGGTTTTGGCCTGGCCCATATGGTTATGGCCGAAGTTTATGAAGCAGCCGTCCCTTATTGTCAGGATAAAAATAATCGCAAAAGAAAATATGATGACGGTCTGGTATATGAGAAAGCTAAAAAAGAATACGAGAAAGCAATGACGGATCCGAATTATAAAGCAGATGCCCGACGACGTATCAATAGTTTGAAACCGTATCTTCCGACGGAAGAAGAAAAATTCATGAACCAGAACAGAAGAAATCTCAAAAATTCTTGTTATACCAGTTGGATTAAATAGAGATAGATCTTTTGCGAATTGCACTTGGATCCGACCATGCGGGTTTTCAACTAAAAGAATCCCTTAAGCGATATCTTGACAGCAAAAATTTAAAGTATACCGACTTTGGTGCTTTTAGCATGGACACCGCTGATTATCCGGAGTATGCCTATAAAGTAAGTATGGCTATAATCCAGGATAATTATGACCGTGGAATCCTCATCTGCGGTACCGGGGTTGGTATGTGCATGACAGCCAATAAGTTCAAAGGAATTCGTGCCGGCCTCGCCTCCGATATTAATACCGCACAATTAAGCCGCCTCCACAACGATGCCAATATACTCTGTCTGGGAGGTGCAGAACTCAAAGAGTCAAAAGCGATGGATATCGTTGACGTTTGGTTAAATACCTCTTTTGAGGGAGGCAGACATCAACGGCGTGTAGATCTGATAAATAAGTTAACAGGCTTATAAAAGGATAGTATGCTAGAAGATATTAAAATTAATGATCCTGATGTATATGAAGCTATTCGTGGTGAAATTAACCGTCAGGAATATAAGCTGGAATTAATTGCGTCCGAAAATTTTGTAAGCAGATCTGTCCTCGAAGCAGCTGGTTCGATTTTGACAAATAAATATGCTGAGGGATATCCGGCAAAAAGATATTATGGGGGTTGTGAGTTTGTTGATATAGCAGAAGATTTGGCCCGGGATCGGGCAAAAATGTTATTTGATTGCGAATATGTCAATGTCCAGCCTCATTCGGGAAGCCAGGCAAATATGGCCGTATATTTTACCTATTTAAAGCCTGGAGATACAATGCTGGGTATGAACCTGGCCCATGGGGGTCATCTTACCCATGGTTCACCGGTAAATTTTTCAGGTAAAATGTATAATGTTATCCCTTACGGAGTAAACAAAGAAACAGGCCTGATTGATATGGATGAAGTGGCGAAACTGGCCGCTGAACACAAACCTAAAATGATAGTTGTTGGAGCCAGTGCCTATTCCAGATTTTATGATTTTGATAAATTCCGGGAAATCGCCGTTAAAGAGGGAAGCATACTTTTTGCAGATATCGCCCACCCTGCCGGTCTTATAGCAGCGGGGTTACACCCCAGCCCGATTCCTTTTTGTGATGTTGTGAGTTCTACTACCCACAAAACACTGCGTGGTCCGCGGGGCGGCCTGATAATGATAGGTAAAGATACGGAAAATAAAATGGGACTCGTTGCGCCAAAATCGGGTCGGGTAAAAATGATGTCAGAAATAATTGATAGTAATGTGATGCCCGGCATACAAGGGGGTCCGTTGATGCATGTTATTGCTGCCAAGGCCGTTGCCTTTGGTGAAAATTTAAAACCGTCCTTTAAAAAATACGCACAACATATTATTGACAATGCCCGGGCTCTAAGTTCTGAGTTAATCGAATTGGGATACGATATTGTTTCCGGAGGTACAGATAATCACCTCTTTCTGGTCGATTTAACAGAAAAAGAGATTACTGGAAAATCTGCGGAAAATGCACTTCACACAGCCGGTATGACCGTGAATAAAAATATGGTACCGTTTGATACAAGAAGCCCGATGATAACCAGTGGTATACGTCTTGGTACGGCTGCGCTGACAACCAAGGGTATGAAAGAATCTGAAATGAAATCGATTGCGGGATTAATCGACCGGGTATTATCTAATGTTGAGGATGAAAGTATCCAGATACGTGTATTAGAAGAAGTTAAAGAATTGGCGGGCCAGTTTCCGCTCTATGATTTATAACCTTTTCAAATCTATTAGCAATTCCATATGACGCGTTCAAATATTAATGAAAGAGAAATGCCATTTCTGGATCATCTTGAAGAATTAAGATGGCGATTGTTAAAATCGATTATCTCGGTATTTGTAATGATGGTCATTTGCTTTTTCTTTTCTGATTATATTTTAGAAGCTCTTCTTTATCCTGGCAAAAATATTGATCCGCCGGTTTCTCTTCAGGTATTAAAAGTTCAGACCGTCTTTATTATCAAACTGGAAATCGCTCTCTTTGCCGGTATTATCCTCAGCTTACCGGTTATTTTTTATCAGTTATGGCAATTTCTCACTCCCGGCCTGCTACAAAAAGAGCGAAAGATGTTACCCGTCATTGTCTTCGCCTCTGTTTTCTGCTTTCTGCTCGGTGGAGCTTTCGCCTATTTTATAATCATTCCCTATGCTCTTCAGTTTTTTCTAGGTCTGGCGCCAATGGATATCGAAAACAATATTGCTCTGGATTTTTATATTGGATTTATGCTTCGTTTAATTATCGTTTTTGGGGTAGTTTTTGAACTGCCAATGCTTAGCCTTATTTTATCAAAGTTTGGGATTTTAACCCCGACATTTATGCGCAAATACCGAAAATATGCTATAGTTGGGGCCTTTGTATTAGGCGCAATCCTGACCCCCCCGGATCCGACCACACAAATGTTTTTAGCCATTCCGATTATACTCTTATACGAACTCAGCATTTTTATTTCCTATCTCGTTACTTCCAAGAAAGAAACCACCCTTCAATCTGAATGAATCAACTTGCTTCAAATTTTTCAGTTGACTAAATTCCGTATTATGCTATTACAGTCAAAAATTTTGTTATTTCAGCAAAATTTTTAAAAACTTTTATCCACTGATTACACGGATTTGCACGAATTATAACTAAAATAATATTTTTTAAAAGAAATCCGTGTTAATCTGTGTAATCCGTGGTTAATTATTTTTTTGTTTGCCCCGAGGCCTCGGGGCGGTATAAATGGATCAGACAAAATAAAAATTATAATAAAAAGCAATCAATGGGTGTAAATCTATCTGAGATCAGGGCATTTTTAAAAGACGATCTGGATAAGTATAAAAAAACATTAGCCGATGTGTTGTCCTCCAATGTTTTTCTTATCGATAATATTACGAAGTATATTGTCAAACATAAGGGAAAAGGCCTACGCCCCCTCCTCGTCCTGCTGAGCGCCAAACTCCTTTCTTCTCCCAATGAAAAAACATATTTGGTAGCTACAATTGTAGAATTGTTGCATTCGGCGACATTAATTCATGACGATGTTGTTGATGAAGCAATTGTTCGAAGAGGATTTCCTTCTATAAACGCAATATGGAAAAACAAAATAAGTGTATTGATGGGAGACTATCTGTTGGCAAAATCCTTAATTAGCGCAACAGAAACCGGCGATATAGAGATTATGTCTATCCTTGCCGATACTGCTAAAAGATTGAGTAAAGGAGAATTACTTCAGATTGAAAAAAGTAGAAAACTTGACATTACAGAAGCTGAATATTTCAGAATGATATCGGATAAAACAGCAGCTCTGGTCAGCGCATGTTGTGAACTGGGAGCGATGACCGTTAGTGACCGGGTTGAGGAAAGAGAACGTCTTCGACAATATGGAGAAAATTTAGGTATCGCCTTTCAAATTAAAGATGATTTACTCGACTATCAGGGGGATCAGATAGTCTTGGGTAAACCTGTTGGTGCTGATTTGAAGGAAAAGAAAATAACCTTGCCGTTGATATTGTCATTTAAAAATTCACCGAAAAAAGAGAAAAAGTTTATTCTTCGGCTGATTAAAAAGGGGGTCTCACAAAAAGATATAAACAATATTTATGAATTTATACAGACTTATGGTGGATTACAATCTGCCCACGAATATGCTTTGTCATATGCGGAGAGAGCCAAGCAAACACTAGATCCAATCCAGAATGGATCCGCAAAAGAAAAGGCCCTCTCTTTTGTAGATTATATCATCAACCGTAAAAAATGAGTTCAAAAAAAACACCCACCGGTGCTCCCAAGAAAATCCTTATAATTCGCCTGAGTTCGATTGGTGATATTTTGCTTAGCACACCTCTTATTCGACAGGTAAGAAGAACATTTCCAAATGCGCAAATCGATTTTATTGTAAAAGCTATTTATAAAGATCTTTTGAAGTATAATCCTCACATAAATGAACTGTATAGTATACAGTTAGGTGAAGAGAGTAAGGATTTATCTGAATTAAAAGGGAAACTAAGGGACAGATCATATAATGTTGTCATTGATCTGCACAACAATTTACGCAGCAATTACTTGAAACGCGGTATCAATGCTGGAAGTATTTTGTCGATAAAAAAGGAGAAATTAAAACAATCCTTATTCGTCTGGTTCAAAATCAACCTTTATGGTCAGGAAACACCAATTCCATTAAGATATCTTGCCGTTGCCAGTGATTTTGGGGTTGCAGATGATGGAAAAGGCCTGGAATTATATTGGGATAAAGATGCGAGTGATTCAGCCGAAAAAAAAGTTATATCAAGCGGACTGGACTGGATTAAACCTTTTATTTGTCTTGCTCCGGGCGCAGGTTTTTTTACAAAGCGCTGGCCAGAAGAAAAGTTTGGAAACTTAGTGGATTTAATTCAACGGGGAGAAAAAATTAAAATTGTAGTTCTTGGTGGAGAAAGAGATAAAAAAATAGGTTCATTTTTAAAAAAACAAAAAAGTATTATTGATCTGAGCGGACAATTATCCCTCCTGGAAACCGCCCATATAATCTCAAAAGGGAAAATGATTGTTTCAAATGATAGTGGTCTGATGCACATGGCCACCGCTGTCCAAACACCGGTTTTAGCAATTTTTGGTTCAACCGTTAAGGAACTGGGGTTTTTTCCGTACCGGTCTGAATCCGTCGTCATCGAAAATTCAGAACTTTCCTGTCGGCCCTGTTCCCACATTGGTCGTAAAAAATGTCCCAGAGGTCATTTTAAATGCATGGAAGAGATAACACCGGAACAGGTGTATGCTGGATTAAAGTCAATTTTGCGGAAATGCAATTGACTTGTTTTATTAACCACTGAAAATTCCGCTAGCAGGCGGATCCGCCTGCTAGCGGATATTGAGAAAAACATTAGGAATTGGATAAAAGATTCGAGAATCGAGAATCGAGAGACGAGTAGCGAGTAGCGAGTAACGAGCAACAAGTAAGGTCTCATTGATGAAAAAATTTTGGCAGTTAATATATTATTTCTGGGTTAATCCGGGAATTATCATTGGCGCACATATTCTGGCCCTTTTTTTTAGGAAAGTCAGAAAAGGACTTTTTCCGAGATATTCGACTCATAAAAAGTTGCAAAACTGGTTAGAGACCAATCACCCGAAAGAAAAACGGGTTTTATTTCATACTGCCTCATTGGGTGAGTTTGAGCATATCAGACCTGTTCTGAAAGCCCTGAAAGAGAAATATCAAACCGTAAACATTGTAACTTTTTTTTCGCCCTCCGGGTACGATAATGTCGGACAAACCCAGGGTTTGGACTTTTGTTTTTATTTGCCCTTTGACCTGCCTGGTAACTGGAAAAAAATTTATCAGATTATTGAGCCATCCCTGGTAATAATTGCCAAACATGATGTCTGGCCAGGCCAGGTTTGGACAGCATGTAATCAAGACCTGCCCATTTACCTGATAAACGCTTCTTTGGGTGCTAAATCATCAAGGACCCGTTGGGGAGTAAAAAGTTTTTTAAAACATGTATACAGGGATTTTACGGAAATTTGTGCGATTTCAAATGATGATGCGAAACGATTTTCACTACATTATCCCCGCTGTCATGTAAAAATGGTTGGTGACACAAAATATGATCAGGTTGTTTTGCGCAGAAAACTAGCCCGGGAACAGGAGATTTTGCCAAATAAATGGACTGATAATCATTGGATATTCATGGCTGGAAGTATATGGCCGGAAGATGAAGAGCATATTTTTCCTGCACTTATAAAAATGTTAGAAGAGAAAGAAACTCTTCGCCTGGTTCTTGTGCCCCACCAGCCAGAGCCCAAAGCGATTACCCGGATTGAGGAGATGTTTAAAAAATGGGGTGTACAATTATTCAGCAAGCGCGGGCAGTTAAATAATGAACAAATTTTGATAGTTGATGCTGTTGGGTATCTGGCCGGTCTTTATAATCATGCACAAGTGGCTTATGTCGGTGGTAGCTTTCAGCAGGGGATTCATAATGTAATGGAACCGGCAATTTTTGGTATACCCGTTTTTTACGGACCGGTACACGAAAATTCTTATGAGGCTATCCAGCTGGCAAAAGATAATGGGGGTATTATAATTAATAACTCAAAAGAACTGTATCGGGAAATTCGTAGCGTTTTTAAAGATGAAAAGAGAAGAACCGGGCTGGGAGAAAAAGCAGAAAAATTTGCCACCAGAAATATAGGAGCGACAGATCTGCTCTTATCCCGCTGGGAAAATTTATTAACCACAAAGGACAAATAACCCTCCCAATCCCCTGAGTACTCGGGGGATTTCCCCTCCCTTATGCATAAGGGAGGGGATAAAGGGGTGGGTTAAAACCGTGTGGTTAAAAAAATCAATATTCAACCACTTATGTCATCTACCCAAAATCAAAGGTTTTCGTACAACACCACTTTTTCCAAGATCAGGGAAAATCTTTATTTTGTTTTAGTTGAGCCGGAATCAGAAGGTAATATCGGTGCCACAGCCAGAGCAATTAAAACCAGCGGATTTAAAAATCTGATTTTAGTAAATCCCAAATTCGCAGCTGACCATCCCAAGGTACAGTGGATGGCGCATCGCTCTGAGGATATTCTGGAAAAAGCAACGGTTGTTTCTACGCTTGCTGAAGCTATTAATGACAAGCGTCTGGTTATAGCGACAACGCAACGAAAACGACATTTTAAATTTCCTCTCTATTCTCCGGAGGAAATATCTGAGAAAATACAAAACATTGCTCCTTCACATCCCGTGGCCATTGTTTTTGGAAGGGAACGTACCGGTTTAAATAATAAAGAAATCTTACAATGTCATATTCATTCCACTATATTAACCGCCACCCAAAAACCCTCACTCAATCTAGCCCAGTCTGTGATGATCTACGCACATACATTTTTCAGATTACAGAATGTTAAACAATCACGCTATACATATGATTTAGCCTCAAAATATGAATTAGAAAAGTTTTACGAACATCTTAACGATAGTATGCAAAAAGTAGGATTTATACCCCGGGATAGCTATGATGACTTTATTACCCGCTTCAAACGACTACTGGGAAGATCTCTTGCCGAGAAACGAGACGTACGGTTATTGCATAAACTGTTACAGATCTATGAAACCAGGATCAATGATCTTGAAAAACAATTAGGTGATAAAAAGAGAACGAAAAATATTTATTAACCCACCCCTTAATCCCCTCCCTTATATATAAGGGAGGGGAAATCCTCGAGCACTGGGGGGGATGGAGAGGGTTACTACTTGATGCCCTTTGTGGTTTAAGTAGATCATTATTTAGTCTCAAAGACGAATAGATTCTATTGTTTTTAGATCCAAAAACGGCTAAATTTGAAGACGTTAACTAATCTAATCTGGGGGTTTTTATGGAAAAAAATGAACTGGAGAAAATTTTAAAGGAATCACTGGCTATTGAGCAAAAAGGATATAATTGGTACTCGGAAGGTGCCGAAAAAATAACGAATTCTCTGGGACGAAAAATGCTAAAACGGTTAGCAGATGATGAAATGACGCATATTAAAAGAATAAAAGAAATCTATGAATCCCTGACCAATAACACCTTGCATGAAGTAAAAGTTGATTCACCAAATATGGTAATTTTTGACGAAATTTTTAATCGTATGAAAAACCAGGTTGACGATGCGGTAGATGAATTGACTGAAGTCGGAGTGGATGATGAAGAAATCATAAATGTTGCTCTGGAGCTGGAATCACACAGCAGATTTTTTTATGAAGATGCTGCAGAAAAAGCAACAGACATGGTGGTGAAGGAATTTTATGATATGTTGGCCAAAGAAGAACAAGCACATTATGATTTATTGGTACAAACAAATCAGTATTTGGCCAATCCCTCATTGTTTTTTGGTATGGGTGATCATTAAGGCAGATAGCTAAAAGTTGATTTATCGAGCCCTGTTTTTCAGCAGGGCTTTTTTATTAGAAATTTCTATCAAGAGTATGTATATAATGTTATTATCGGGATTTTTATTAATTATAAAATTATATAGTCGAGCGGGAGTCAAAATAATTAGCCTGATATATTCATAAAAATTAATGTTTAAAGAGTATAAGTAACATATAATCAACGATTTAATTCCCCCTTAGCAAAGGGGGTTAGGGGGTTGTTTAAAACGTAATCTTTTGAAATATGTCAATGCTTTACAACCCCTTAGTTCCCTTTTTTAAGGGGAAACTTTAATGTCGCTATTTGATAAATTTAAAATTTATGAATTATCCAGGTTAGACAAACATCAAAGGAATAATTTTGAATAAAGAAAATTTGTCAGTTGAGGTCCTGGAAGATCAACTAAAACATGAAATGATATTGGGTGAAAAGTTCCGCTTATTCATCCTGGCGATTATATTGAGTGTTTTATTTACAATTTCCTCAATTGTTTATCTGATGTATCAGGAAGAACTCGAAACTATTCTAAAGAGCAAAGTTATTAATACCCATGTATCGATTGATGGCTTTATGGCAACCTTTGGTGCTCCGGTATCATCCCAAAATGATTGTCAGAATGCTGTAGATGCCGCACTTGAAATAAATCAGATATTAAAAGAGAAGTGTGAGCAAAAAAAAATACCGAACACACAAATTCGAATTGGAATTCATGCCGGCGAAGCAGTAACCGGAAATGTTGGGACATCTATACGAAAGCAATATTCAATTACTGGAAATGTTGTTATTCTGGCATCACGACTGGAACAGCTGAATAAAAAATATGACTCGAGCATTTTAATATCAAAAGAAGTGTATGATAGAATTGATAAAACAAAAATAGAGATCCACGAACATGGGCCAGCAAAGGTAAAAGGACGACAAAACCCGATCGAAGTTTTTCAGCTGGGGTAAGAAAACTTGAGATCCCATATTGGAAAAATACAGTTAGATTTCATAATTTCTTAGCTCGTTACTCGGCACTGGTAAAAATTAACGAGATTTAGTGAATGGAATCCTATACGGAAAGATTTTACACAGGAGATAATTCAATGGTACCGATGTATCAAAAAAACGGAAATACCCGGAATTTTTTTGTAATAAAATTCACAAACAGTCTTCTTGTACTCTTTTTAATTTTTGGAAATATCGCGGCTCAGGATGTTTTTAATCCCGAGGATGTCTTCAAAATAAAAGCTTGTACAGGTGCTAAAATAAGTCCGGACGGTAAGTGGATTGCCTATACAGTGCGTGTTCAACGTGATGTCGATGAGAAAGCCGGTCGTGCTTATAATGAATTATATCTTGTTTCGACAACAACGGGAGAAGTCAGGTCTTTTATTTGTGGTAAAGTTAATCTTTCATCCCCTAAATGGAGTCCGGACGGCTCAAAAATCGCTTTTCTGACGAAAAGAGGAGAAAAAGCGCACATCCAAATTTGGATAATTTCCGCCAGTGGGGGTGAAGCACACCAGGTGTCAGATTCTAAAACAAATGTATTAGTTTTTCAGTGGCACCCGACGGAAAATAAAATCGGTTATACCGCGGTCAATCCAAAATCAGAAGATGAGAAAGAATTAGCGAAAAAAGGATATGGATTCATTTTCTATGAAGAAAATGTAAAACATCGAAATCTCTATCTTCTGAATCTTGAAAATAATAATGTCGAACAATTATCCAAAGATCGAACTGTCTGGGATTTTATGTTCAGTCCGGATGGTAAAATGATTGCAGCCTCTGTTTCACTTAAAAATCTGATTGATCACCGCTATATGTTTCGTAAAATATTTCTGTTAAATCTTCAGGAAAAATCCTTGAAACAGCTAACCGACAACCCCGGGAAACTCGGAAATTATGTATTTAATCCGGACGGCTCAAAATTAGCCTATGCCGCCTCTTTGACCCGGGAAGATCATCAGATTAGCCAGGTCTATGTCGTTGATGTTGCCGGGGGTGAAGCACAAAATCTTACTATCCCGGATTTTCGTGGTCATGTTAATTGGGTTGGTTGGAAAGACAATAAAACGGTGATGTACCGGTCCGGCGAAGGAGTATGGCCAACACTGAGCACCGTTAACGTCGAAGGTGGAGAGCGGGAAATTGTTCTCAATGGAGAAGACACAAAAATCATTTTTGGTAATCCTCATGGGGATAAAAGTGGTACTATTTTTGCCATGGTTGGCAGCACACCATCTTTCCCCGCCGAAGTCTATATGTGGAAACCCGGAGAAACCTTAAAGAAAATAACTAATTTAAATCCCCGGCTGGATGAAAAATCGCTCGGTGAACAGATGGTTATCAGATATAAAGCCAGAGATAATCAGGAAATTGAAGGATTACTAATACATCCGGTTGGGTATAAATCAGGACAGTCATATCCTCTTATTGTTTATGTCCATGGAGGCCCGGAGTACCATTACTATAATACCTGGTTAACCCGGTATTCAACACCGGGACAGGTTATGGCAGGAAAAGGATATGTGGTGTTTTATCCCAATTACCGGGCCAGCACAGGGTATGGTGTTAAATTTGCCATGGAAGGCTATGAAGATCCTGCCGGTAAGGAATTTGACGATATTGCTGACGGTATTGACTATTTGGTAAAAGAGGGTATCGTTGACAAAGATCGTGTCGGACTGGCCGGTGGTTCCTATGGCGGTTATGCTTCGGCCTGGTTCGCCACCTACTATACGAAATATGTAAATGCCGTTTGTATGTTTGTCGGTATCAGCGATCTGATCAGTAAACAAGGCACGACGGATATTGCATATGAGGATATGTATGTTCATATGGGTAAACCATTAGAAGAAATGTGGGATCTCAGTTTAAAACGCAGCCCGATTTACTGGGCGCACCAGAGTAAAACAGCAGTCTTGATATATGGTGGTGCGGCGGATACAAGGGTGCATCCATCCCAGAGCATGGAATTATATCGCCGTTTAAAAGTAAATGATCATCCGGCGGTACGGCTTGTTCAATATCCGGGTGAGGGCCATGGTAATTCAAAACAACCAGGCCAGATTGATGTTTTATATCGTCAGATTCTATGGCTTGATTGGTATGTTCGGGATAAAAAACCACTGGATGGACCGATGCCAGCTCTCGACATTAGCGAGAATTATGGTTTGGAATTAGAAAACGAGAAATAACAAATCACAAAATCCAAATATCAAATAATCACGCCAGTAGGCGGATTCGCCTGCCGGCGAACAAATAAATTCCAATTTTCGCTCCTTCTTTGTTGATTTCTATCGCCCGTTCCATTATTTCCAGGAAATGATCTTTGAGAAGATAAAAGAATTATATATTCTTATCATCCACACTTTGAATAGTGCGCTATTTTTAATATTTTAGTTTTATTCGCCAATCATGAGTGCCCGGTTTAAATACAACAAAAAAAGACCCGAGGAAGAAACCAATGCTAAAAATAATTTGTGGTTTACTGTGTTGTTCAGTTCTATTTTTGATTTATAGTTGTGTATCAACTAAACCAGCGTCTCAGGTAGATTTAAAATTTCCCGAAGATATTCCAAAAACTGAACGTGAATTTCGAGCAGCCTGGGTTGCTACCGTAGCAAATATCAACTGGCCCAGTAAACCGGGCCTGAGTACCGATGAACAAAAACGGGAAGCGGTAAAACTTCTTGACCTTCTTCAAAAAATTAATTTTAATGCAGTTATTTTTCAGGTGCGTCCTCAGTGCGATGCATTGTATAAAAGCGAACTGGAACCCTGGTCTTATTATTTGACCGGCGTACAGGGAAAAGCACCCGATCCTTTCTATGATCCGCTTGAGTTTTGGATTGAACAAGCACATAAAAGAGGGTTGGAATTACATGTTTGGCTAAATCCCTATCGGGCACATCATGTCAGCGGTGGGCCAGTGTCTGACTCCTCCATTGTAAAAAAGCGACCGGATCTTGTGGTAGAACTCAAAACAGGTTATTGGTGGCTGGATCCCGGCAATCCGGGGACACAAGACCACTCACTCGCTGTCGCCGTGGATATCGTACAACGATATGATATCGATGGTGTTCATATGGATGATTATTTCTATCCCTATCCGTCGTATAATAAAAACGAGGATTTTCCCGATGAACAGAGCTGGGAAGCTTATCAGCAAAATGGTGGAAAATTATCTCGTGGCGACTGGAGGCGGGAAGGCGTGAACACTTTTATCAACAGACTGTACACAGCGATTAAGAAAGTAAAACCGCATGTAAAATTTGGCTTAAGTCCCTTTGGTATCTGGCGTCCAAATCATCCTGAATCAATCCGCGGACTTGATCAGTATGATCAATTGTATGCAGATGCTAAGCTCTGGCTTAATATGGGATGGATTGATTACTGGACGCCACAATTGTATTGGCCGATTAACCAAATTCCCCAGAGTTATCCGGTTCTGCTTGGCTGGTGGGTTGAAGAAAATATAAAAAACCGCCATCTCTGGCCCGGAATAAGCATAGGCCGTAAAAAAGGTGAAAAAGGGGCTGATGAAACAGTAAACCAAATAATGATTACCCGTGGAATGTTACCGCAAAGCCCGGGTAATGTTCACTGGAGCATTGCTCCACTGATCACCAATGGTGATCTTGTTGAGGGGCTTTTAAAGGGACCATATAAAAAACAGGCCCTGGTTCCTTCGTCGCCCTGGTTAGATAATATTAAACCGGAATCTCCACAGGTGATTAATCATATACAGGAAGATAATATGGTTATTTCCTGGCGGCATGCTAATACCGACGATGTGTTTCGCTGGGTTGTTTATTATAAATACGAAAATGATTGGGAGTATAATATCTTGAACAGTCCGGATCGTTCCCTAAGCGTTCCTGTTTATTCAGTTAAAACCGATTATCTGCGGGGAAAAAAGATAGAAGAAATCAATGAAGTCAAAGAAATAGTAAATCCATTATCAGAAATAGCTGTCACGGCTGTTGATCGGGTGGGAAATGAAAGTGTACCAACCCCAGTCATGGTTTCGAATTTATCCAACGATCACATACCATCTCCGGAGAAAATTCTCTCAGACTACTCAATATCGAATATTCCATTTCTCTCGCTTGGTCAAACCCCGCCTGGAAGTCTGGAAGATTTTAGTTCGCGCCCATATTATTTGATCAGATGTGATGATATGGGAATGAACCATTCTGTAAATATGGCAATAAAAAAAGTGATAGAATCCGGTATCCCACTATCTGCTTCTGTCATGTTTGCCTGTCCCTGGTATCAGGAGGCGGTTGAAATTTTAAAGGAACATCCGGAAGTAGGAGTAGGAATTCATCTGACCTTAAATGCTGAGTGGAAAAACTATCGATGGGGACCGGTTTTGGGTAAAGAAGCGGTCCCGTCACTGGTTGATAGCGCAGGATATTTTTTTCCATCGAGGACCAGGTTATTTGCAAATAATCCCAAAACTGATGAAATTGAAGGAGAGTTAAGAGCACAAATTGAACGTGCCCTGGATACCGGTCTACGAATAGATTATCTTGATTACCACATGGGAGCTGCAGTTCAGACCGAGGAACTTCGAAGCCTGGTTGAAGGTCTGGCCAAAGAATATGGTTTAGGCCTGTCCGGGTATTTTGGAGAGATTTATTCAAATATTACCTATCATGCAGCGATGGGAGATAAAACTGATAGTTTGCTGAAACATGTAAAAAATTTAAAACCCGGTCTGAATCTGCAGGTATTACATGTTGGCTTTGATGATCCGGAAATGCAGGCGCTGAAGGATTTAAATACCTTTGGCTTAAGGGACATGAGCCGGCACCGGCGGGAAGAATTGCGAAGCATTCTTAGTCCGGAATTACCCGGACTCTTATATAAAAACGGTGTTATACCGATAACCTATAAAGACTTGATTACAATAGTTGGTCTTAAGAGTATGAAACGCCCGGAAAAAGACGATTATTAACTAATTAAAAGTATAAATAAATTTTGAATGAATTTGATATAAAAAAAGATAAAATGTTTCGCTTTCTGGCTGTATTGACCATGGCCTCGATGACCGGATTGCAGACCTGGCGTACCCTGTTCAATAACTTTGCAGTAGAAGTGGCCCATCTTGAGGGCAATCACATCGGTATGATCCAGTCGGTGAGGGAAATACCCGGATTTCTTGCCCTGCTGGCTATCTTTATCATATTGATTATCCGCGAGCACCGGCTTTCCGGCCTTTCCATATTTATTATGGGGCTTGGTGTGGCGATAACCGGATTTTTTCCTTCTTATACCGGTTTGATCTTTACTACCCTGATTATGAGTTTTGGTTTCCACTATTATGAAACCACAAATCAATCTTTGACCCTGCAATATTTTGATCAACAGACATCCCCCTGGGTATTTGGTAAGTTGCGCAGTTATGCCGCTGCAACCAATATCGGGATAGGTATTGTAATTTTTGCCATGACCGCAGTTCTCTCTTATCTGCAGATATATCTTGCCCTTGGTCTGGTCATTGTGGCTGCCGGGATCTGGGGATTATCACAGAATCCAACACGGAAAGATATCGTTCCGCAGCGAAAAAAAATGATTCTGCGCAAAAAATACTGGTTGTACTATATTCTCACTTTTATGGCCGGGGCGAGACGACAAATCTTTATTGC